>JGI24159J19872_10000160_pt1 | contig 46226 bp, 21 predicted proteins | sample Ectturendosymbi4_FD_19872 | JGI IMG/M metagenome (IMG submission 19872) | reverse complement strand
ACGTTTTTAACTGCATTTGAACAACGGGAAAAAGAGGCTCGCATCTTGTTTGCTGCACAGTATTGATATAGCAGTTGTCTCTGAATGTCTTTGTCATCTGACAGCTCAGTATCCAATAAAATCCCCAGATATTTGTATTGGCCAACAGAATTTACGTAATGACCACCCAATTTCAAGACTGGAGTGGCTGTGCTTCTTGCACTTTTAGCCTTGTGCTTCTTGCACTTTTAGGTAGAAAACCTGGCCACACGCCGGACCACATAAACTTAAGTTGCAATGGCCCACCGTTGCGCTGGAACTTGTTGCAGTAAGGGTAAACATTTTGCGTTTCAAAAGAAAAACTAAAACTTTTTACTTTTCGTGCACGGCTAAAATACCTTCACACACTGGCTTGATGTTGTGTCACAATTTTAAGAGAAGTGTGATTGAAATTGTTCTATGCTTAATAAATTTTTCAATTTTGTTATAAATTTTTCAATTTTGTTGCTGCACTCATTCACGTGCACAAGTAGCTTTGTCTTCACTAGCTAGATAACTTGGACTTTTTCCTAAACTTGCGTTTTGTAAGCACATATAAAAATGATATACACAATAAAAATAACAGCTTCGTGATTCGACGTACAGACACAATTTAGGCTACATACTTTTCAAAAGTTCAATTCATATAAGGCATTTAATACCCACCGTGCTTCCTGGCCACGAATGGCTATGGCTTTGGGAGATAATTTTTCTTCACCACGCATTGTGTGGTGACTAGGCGCTCCGGTTACGACCGGGACATTAAGTCCCGCTTCTTGAGCCATTGTGCTCAGGTCTGTTGCATTATCCCGGAAACACGGACCAGCTGCAGGCAACAACAAGAAGAAACAGGCTAAGGTTCGCAAAAAGGAACAGTTCAAGCAGGCCCGTAACCAGGGTGGACGCAACGGGGGAGAAGCCTCCCCTATAAATTTTTTCGCTCCCTGGAAAAAGCTGTGGGACGTAGTTTAAAAACACTAGACATAGTTCAAAAAATTTGGGCCCGTCTCGCAAAACTCTTCGCCCTTCCTATGGTCCCAAGCTGGTTATGGGCCTGAGTTCAAGTGAGTTATGAATTTTTTTTCCGTTTCGGAGAACGATTTGGATTTTTTTACTTCAATCTTCTCTAACCTACAGTTCTATGAAAATCAGAAAAGTTGCAATTATTTTTCATAGCACTTATCCCTCATTTCAATCGGCCTGATTTGAAAAAATCGTCCTAATCGCATGGTCCTGATTTTTGAAAAAATTATGGGCATCCTAACACACAATGATGTTTTTGCACCTCTGAAAAGCTGTCGTTAATGCTTGGCTTTACGTCAGGGTTGAGGAACCTGCGGCCCGCGTTAACATTCAAAATGGCCCGCATAAGAATTTATTATCTAGTTGCAACATCGCCCCAAAACGAAACTGTGATGAGCAGATATTGGACAGATAGTCACGACACGTCTTTCACGCTTCTCATAGTTCTTTATCCTTTTTTTGCTCAGGAAGGTAAAGTTAGAATTTCAGCATATAATTAAATTATTTTTGCGGCCGCCCGCCTGCGATCTTCCACAATTCATGCGGCCCGTGATAGTGAATGGGTTCCCCATCCCTGCTTTACGTTCTAGGTGCCTACCTGGAACATATGAGGCTTGTATCAGGTAATAGCGCGGTTGCGAGAGTTCTGACGCGTTGTTGATGCGTTTCGCTAGGAGACCTTCTTTTTTCGCTCATTGTTGCCTGCTTACCGCTTTTGTAGAGAAAAAAGAAACGCGCGACAGATGCACCGTAATATAAGCTGGAGGGTCACGGTGGTTGAGCTGTGGGACACTAGTTTGAAACGTCGTTACGGTTGTTCCCTTTACAGAAGCTCTGCCTGTGCTTGGTTAGCGTGTCGGTTATTGTGCAGCCATGGTTGCTGTTGCTTGCATCAACGAAAGTGAACTAGACGTGACAGCATGCAGGCACGAAGACTGAGGACCAAATACTGTACTATTTCAATTTTCAGNCGTTATTTCATCACTCGCTGTTTGCACGAGTCCAATCTTCCATTCTTTAATTAATCTGGACGAAAAATGACTTACACAGTACACCTAGGTTAGGTAGGAGTAGACTAGNCAAAACAGAAAAAGCTTTATCTAATTTGCTGTTCAATTTTGCTGAAAGAGTGGGAGTAGTGTACGGTAGATTTTGAGTTAGGTCTGTTGCACTTGACTGTGACTGAGTGTGACCATTGGTTGGTCTAGTAAAAGCTACAGAAAACTGAGCTAGGCAAATTATTTGGTTGAACAGTCATGAGGCCGTGCAAACAAAAAGGGTAATGTAAGCCACAGGCTGCTAAACATTGATGTAAAAATGATAATTACATACGGTTATGCATGACTGAATTTACTGGTACAGTTTTACTACAGGTAATAGGACCAAACTAGTTACATCTAATAACCCTTTGGTTTGGCAGTCTCTCTCTTTCTGATAGACCTTGCAGTTTGCTTTTCATCCCTTGCTGAGTTCAGTTTTAAATTGACTAGTGCAAACAATAGATTTATTTANTGAAGTGAGAAGAATGTTAGGACACTGCAAAAACATGTAGGCAAAAAAATCTGAATTTCAATTGTTCTGTAATCGAGTTCAACTTGGATATTTATTTCATCAATGTGTCTACTCTCTATTTTTCATTTGCCTTGTTTTGTCAACTACTTGGTCCTAAGGAGCTTCGTTTATTTATCTATTGCACAGACCCTTTAACGTTATATCAGCATTTTATTGCTGTAGTTTTTTTTACATGTGCTACCTGTTAACTTTGTACAGTAGTCTATCAAAATTTATGAAAAAGAACATCTTGAAAGTGGTTTTAATTCAAAAGTGTGTAAAATGGAAGTTGGTAGGTAAAGTATAGTGGTTTAACTGGAAGCTGCTTATGGCATTACTAGGCCTTATATGCCTTATTTCAGTTTATGTTGTAAAGAATGCTTAAATGAAGCAGCAGTAACAAACTTGAAACTATGCTAAACAATTCATCACACCACCACAACATACATCACCTACATTAATTGATAACTGTTTTTCAACATTTTCTTTTTGTATTACAAAGAAAAAATTGATCATTTTGACATGTCATTAAAGGTTTTCCACACAATGAATGGATTCCTGAACATGAGTATAATCTTCACAAAGGTTGAATATGTGTCCGCTTACAATAATTCTGCCATTTTGTCGCACATGCACAAATGGTGAATTCAGCAAAGACAAATGTCCGAGTGCCCTAACAAACGATACTTTGCTTTACTGAAAATTGTCCGGTCAATTTTTAGCTGAGCACCACAACAGAAAATATCATTAAAAAGACAACTGGGCTACTCGTTACTAGAAGTGAGGGTTTAGGGTTAGGATTAGTTTTTTTTGACAATATTTTCCAACCTATTGTCCTGTCAAATTACTGAACCTTTCAATATGAAACTTTTATTTTGCCCATGAAAAATATGCATTTAAGCTAATGCTAACAAGTTCGTAGCAGAAGGTCAAGAAACAGTTCAGAATCGGAAGAATAGCAAGGCAAAAAACAGAAAGCAACCAGAGGCAAGGTACACAAACATTAAATCAGATACACAAAAATCATTTATAGAAATCAGAGGATGGTAGCCAAGTAATGGGTGGAGAGTTATGGGATATGCCTAATTTCAGTTTATGGCCTTTGCCTAACATTGTACGATGTGTCTTGTGTTTTTTGTTTTGCTGTTCATACCCACACACCTCAATTGTACTTTAATGACTCATCATTTTTTAATTATTGACTTAAGCTGCCTTTCTGTTTTTATTAAATGTGCACTTGATTGATAAATGTTTTCAATTTGAATTAAAAGTTTGACCTCAGAAATGGTCACCTAAGATTATCAGAAATATCTGTATATTTTTAGTTGCATGCCAGTGAAGTGGCATAACATACTTTTAAGGCTAGCTTGTGCTTAAACTAACGAACCAAGTTTTCTTAGTCTACCATTGTCTTACAGTTACTTTTGTGTGAGTAGGTGTTGTGATCAGCTAGTTATCTTGGCACCATTGCCTGGGGCAAAAAGTGCCCAACTCTTTACAGAACGCAAACCATGAGGTACTGAGGTAGTATGTCACTCAGTCAGTTTTTTTAGTCCCTAAATATTTTGTGATCACTGGGTATACTGCTTGTAATTGAGACCATTTTCTGCCTGACCATAATCAGATCTTCATTCTGTATCTTACAATAGGTAATGGTCTCTTTTTTGTGCTGGTATGAAACCTTGGAGCATTAGCTGCTGATTTGTAATACATCACACATTTATGGTTCTTGTCTCATGTTGGGTTAACTATTTTACCATCATCACTTACGAGTATGAGGTGTTTTAATGGCCTAAAATGTAACAGTCAGCCATCATTCTTGGGTCATGCTGCCAACCATAGTGAAATAATGGTTTATCATGAACAATGACTACCTGGTCAAGTTGTTGCTTGTCTGTGTTTTTATGTTTTGTTGCACAGAGGTACAAGCAATGAAGTTGTCTTGTGACAGTGCAGTAGTGGTCAGCTGTTTTGTTGTTTGTATTTACAACCAGATTAACTTCCCGTAAATATGGTTTATGGTTGGACAAATTTCAACCCACTGCGTTGAGAGTGTTATAAGTAACAGCCTGTGGTTTTTATTGCAGGATTTTCAGTTTTTAGGCAATTTCAGTTGGATAATTCCACTCATGTTCCTATTGTTCAGTACAGTGTTTCTTTTTCTGTCATGCACTGTGGAAAGTCAAACTTGCACACCACTGCCAAAGAAATATGATATTAAGTCTCTTGCAAAAGCATCTCCAATAATTCTTGTGGCTAAGGTTAAAAAAGTAATTGATAAGCAAGGCAAAGGATCTAAGATAAAGTACAATGCCACTGTAACTATTGACACTGTGTTCCCTTTGAAAAATGGAGGTTTATCAAAGAAAAACAAAATCAGTGTTGGTCCTTTTGGCAAAAAAGATGGATGTATTGCAGTTAAAAAAGGCAAAAAGGCCTTGTTTTTTCTCAAAGAAACATCCGAGCCTGGTTTCTTTTGGATCACAACCAATCCCATTCTTCGCAAGTACAAGAAAGACAAGAGAACATTGAAAAAGTTTTTAATCATTTTTAAAAAGAACAAAGTAAATCAGGATGCTAAGTTTACAAAGAAGATGAAGCTGAAGTGCAAACCCCAAAAAAAGCAAGCACCATATACATTTACCTGGAAATTTCAAGATAAAGATTTGAAAAACCGTGAACAAGATTTGAAAATTGGTGTCAAATCAAACTCAAAAAGTAGCACATTTACCGTAAAAAGTGCCAGCACAAACAACTCTGGAAAGTATGTATGCATTGCTTTCAGTAAAAAACTCAATTTAAGTGCAAGTTTAACGTTCACGGTTGATGTGCAACCTGATAAACATGCCAATTGTGTTCGGAAGTGTGGTGAGGATATCAATGGCTTCTGTTTCCATGGCGGGATGTGTTGTCAGGATCCCGGCAGTCAACCACGCTGCTTATGTAATAGTGGATATTCGGGACAGAGATGCGAACATCGGGCTGATTACAGAAAACCAGAACCGACAGGCAAAGAATATCGTCATCAACAGAGACTAATTGCTGTGATGGGGTTGTGCTTGGCTTTGATTGCAGTCATGATAATTTGTTTTTCAGTGTACTGTCTGTTCAAAAAAAAGCGCAGCAAGGTTCAGCACATGCTGCTGAAAGCATATTCCAATGGTCCATCACGACATGCAAATGTTGAGTCGTATGAAAGACCCTCTGTTGCCCAGCCTTTGATGTCTGACTTTCCTCCTGATGGGTCTGAGGGGCATTATGGTGAAGACACTTTTCCAGCAGAAGCGAATAATTCCAACAACGTTGCTGATGATAACGGCCAGACTCACGCCTCGGACGTTTCCAGCACTGCTGCAGTGCTAGATGAACCGCACAGTCCGTGTGTGCTGTCTACCCGACCATCTGTTAGTAGTTTTAATGGCAAAAGAGATCGTTTACCCGGCTTGTCAAAAAGTGGACCACATCGTACAGCTAGTGGTCGCTTGAACAGCAGAAGTTCTAGCAATCAGCTCTCGCATGCATCACGTGCTTTGGAAAATGATTCATTTGGTAATAGCCTGGAACCTAGAGGGTCCAAATCTTCTCTGCCGCATCATCAACCTCAGTTTCCTTTGGATCGTGGTCTGGGTAGTATCGTGAAGCATCAACCCGATTCCGTGCTTTCAAACAGTGCGTCAAACTTGCTTGATTACGTGGATGGCCCAGTCCGAGTATCCCCACCCAGTCAGCAGCCATTACTTATGAATTCTACAAGCCCCACGGGTTCTTTCGGCAGCTCGAAAAATCATAAAGTTACCACTTTTGATCCGCAGGGCAACATACAACTTGAACATTTGGGGCGAACGGAAAGTCCTCTTTCTGCGGTAATCCCACATTCGCCAGTATCATCAACTGAGAACTATCCAACCAGCTCTGAGCATACAGAGCCGTTTGCTCGCAACAGCCTAGGCTTGTCTCCAAATGGCCAGCTGAGTCCAGCAGATGACTTCGCAAAGCATAATGAACGTTCAGCAGATCACTCTGCCCATGATCAGTACTATAATCATCAATACAGTCCCTCCTGTGATTATTATCAAGACGCATGCTCTGAAAGTCGCACCCCCACAGATACTGAAGACCCATTTAACGGTGTAGAAATACCCGACACGTCACTGGGACTGTATAATGCGTCCACGCAACAGAAAACACTGGGAAGTTGTTTAGAGAAGAGCCAGGACTCCGAAACGTTTTATTTCTCCGAGCCATCCATGGCTGCGCAGAATGGAAACATTTCAATCGCCTCTGCGCAAGTGCGTCAGTTGCCATTACTAACAAACCAGGTGCACGACAAACTGAACGAGCCTGGATCGACTTTATCGTTAACGTCTGAAAGCATGAGCTGCCAGAGCACGGACGATGATGAGTCACCGAGCATCAATGTTTAAAATGTGCTCGGCTTGCTGCGTTCTAGTTTTATTTATTTTACGACTCCAATCGTTCAGTTTTAGAACATTGTTCTACTGTTTGTTTTCTAGTAATTAGTGTTATTGTGATATGATCGTGCTTCACTTTTTGGTACGATCGTGCTAATTGTCGATCTTCATTGAGATTGCTACAACAAACAGCCGCGCGCAACACGTTGGGAAGCTAGCGTTTTTCTGCCGCGTTAATGAATGGTTGGATCCACTGCATGCAATACTTTTTCAGGGTTTTATGCCTCAATTTCATTTGCAAAGTATCGAACGATTATGCTTTCCGCTACCTTTTCTTGCTTAGCGTTTTTACTACACAAAATTACCGAGCCTAGAATTTGCAGCGTGTGATTTTTGTGATCTGTTGAGTTCATTGCAAGGCACGAGTTCCACATCCCAAAGGTATTTCGTGCAAATCAGGTGGAAGTGTCTGAAATATACGGAGGCAACAAAAACGGAAGTTTTGTCAGTTTCCGTTGTGGTTTCCGAGTAAGTCAAAAATCACTCGGATCTTCGAAAAACGTACATGTGTTCAAAGAAAACTGTAAGCGATATAATAGTTTCAAAGAAACTGATTACCAAGCAATCAATAGAACCCCCTCATTAGCTCTACTAATTATTTTGCTTGCAACAAAAGCGCAGCTGCAGATCTCAGTACATTATCAGTAACATTTTTGAAACCTCTCTGTATGTGCGATAGCTACATTAAGCTGCCAAATGTCATGATGGGTATGCGATTTTTTACGATTGGTGAGGCAAACTGCATTTCAAACTGCTACTGCTGTATGTCTACGCAGTGAACATTCGTCCGAAAGGATAACTATCCTCATCACAGGTGCTTTTACATCGCGAAGTTTGATTGTATCTAGGCTCTGTGTTCAGTTCCGTCACATTGTGCTTCGCCAGTTTGACCGTTAAACAATTCAAAATCTGAAAGACGTTTACAATTTCGTTTTAGTAGCTGCTGTGTTTGTATCCGCAGAAAAAAAGTTTAGGTTTCACATTTTGCAGCTTAAAACATCTGCGCTGATAACAATCATAACTAATGACTGTTACTGACCTTCCCGGAAGTAATTTTTTTCTGTTATGGTTTGATGCTTTGTCTTCATTCTGTACTGTACTCTGGTATGTAAGTGTTTCACTTTCAGACAATGGTTGTACCACTCTTACACTTCCCATGCTATGTTGCTGCTTTTCTACTTTTGCTAAGGCTGATTGCCCAATGTATTTTTGTGCATAACATGAAACTAACTCTTCTAATCTGAGCTAATTTTTCCCAAAAATATCAAGAAAAGTACTCAGATTAGGTTACTTTCTTGGGTACTGTGTTCTGGTTCTTAAGATTTCAGGAATCTGTTGTTTGAATTCAAACGTTCTCCGTAGTTCGATACGAAACTTTATTTGAGCTTAACCTTGTAACGCGTAAAATATCAATTGTTTTTTTAATCTATTGTGACCAAGTTTTGCAGAATCAGTGCTTCTTAACCCAACTTACTTTGGTAAATGTTGTGATGGTTAATTGCTTGTGCTGCATAAAATTGTTTAGCTATCAAATGTAGAATGGACGCTTTCTGTGGACTGCGATGGTAGAGCAGTCGCTAATTTCAAAATTATCTCTACGCGAACAAAACGTTTCTATGTTGGTAACTCTCTTCACACGTTTCGGACACACGCACACGTGCTATTCTGTATTGTTTTAATTTCGATGTGTTACTCGTTTGTTTTACAGCACATCCTGTCTTGCGATTTGTGCAAAAGCGTTTATTTATCAGTGCTTCGGCTGGTATTGGCGCATGTCCTAGCCTCAGCAATTTTGTCTGTCCCATTTCATCAAAAGTTATTTTTTGGCGGAACAAATCAGCTCCGCTCTGCCGCATGTCAAATCGTCCTCTTGCGCCACTCTTGATGCTCTGCGTTGCTCTTCAAGATCGCTATTTATCTTTTCGTACCTCTTTCCCTTCCATTTTGCCATGATACGACGGGAGAGAATTTGCGTAGTGCTGATACGTACTTCGCTTTTTGTGTAAATCAGCAATGCGACGTGAACTACTGAATGGCAACCTTGTTATGTATGTGCCGTTTGCTCTTGCTCTATTGCAAATTGCGGTTACCTGGTTAGCCTTAAAGGCAATCAAAAGTGCCTTTTCTTCCGGCGTTCTGTGTGCAGTGCCTGTTCGAAAAGTTGCATTGCATACGTTATCTTGCCACTTTTGCTACTAGTGTAAATAAAACTGAGAACTTACGTAAGATATACCGCTGATCGAGCCATGTTGTGTTCTGAGAGGTGAAGTGCACAGCTGCTAAGCCGCGTCAGTAGTATAGCTTCAGGTTGGTTGGTTTCGCATAGGATATCCGATAGACCAACTGGCAGTATAACAAAGCTCGTTCCCATTCACAATGTGACGACAGATGTTCGCTCCTCCACGTTCTTTGCGGAGTGTAAGGAAATGTAGGTAGTGACGACCGAAGGCTCGGTGGTCACTTTTAACAGCCATTTAAAATGACGAATCGGGTTCTGTTACGAACTCAAAACAACCGCACTGGCTACATTCGGTAATTCACCTGGAGAACAAACTGCGAGCGCAGCTGGGCTTACGTTTCCATGAACTGAGTTGTTGGTTTTTTGACGTATGAGCATAAATATTCGGTTGGGGGGGAGGCGATAATTCTTGTAAAGTGGCTTGATTATCAGTGGATACGAACAAGGAGACAGGTTAAAACTGGCCATTAAACAGTTTATAACAAGCACTAAGGTTCTATGTTGTTGTCTCTGTAAACTTACGTCATCGCTGCTGAAAGTTGAAATGTGGAATTTAAGGGTCTTTAATACAGTAGTGCTTTGTCATGCGTAGGTGCAAGTTTACGATATCAGTACCGCTCCAGCAATGGTCACAGCAAGTATCACCAACCAAAATACAAACTTGTGTGAATTCTAAGTAGTTTCGCACTTATACCAAGTTAACAGCAACCATTTACCGCATGCAGGACGTTCATACGCTAAGGAGCATTTGGCAAAATTTCAAAATGGAATCTTCACCACTTGCACGATGTCAGAATCCGTTGATATACGTCTTTCAGAAGATGAGGACATTCTTTTCGAAACCGTATGTCCATTAAATTTTGGTTGCATTGTTTACCTATGAAGTGCTTTATCAAAGAATATTTCTGGTGCTTTGCCCAAATGCAACTGTTCTGCGACATCCTAATAGCAACGGAGATGCAGTAGAATTGCCCTATGACGTCACTTCGTGGAACCGGGGAAAAAGCGTCGTTGTAGGCGAACTACAATAAATCGTTCATAAAATGGCTTTTTTGTTCAAAGCCTGGCAAAGGTTGAAAGTTACCTTTTATTAGGATTGCCACTTACAGTATCGTGTTTTGGTGTATACCCTGAAAAGAAAAAGTGAGAAATTATTTTGTCTTTATTTTTTGAATCCTTTTGCAAGTTTCACCACTTTGGTACTATTGTCGCTACGGAGCGGAACAACGATGTCACACTTTTTCCATAATAGGATACTGCTATTATTCGACAATTTACGCACTGCTTAACAACCTGGGGGCCATAGAGCACTTGTCTAGTGGGCCACGGAGTTAGGACAAAGATATCTTGACATAATAATCACTACAGCGCGGGAACACATCGATTGTGCTCAGCAGCAAGATTCTCACCGCAATGCATACAGGAGTAAATTCGCCGTGTTAGAATCCTGTGTGTTTACGAAGTGTATAAAAGCATAGCCTATGCCAACAAGGTAGTAGGCCACGCATTTTTACGAAAAGTTATCTGGGACACGTAAGTAAAAAGGTTGAGAAACACTGACAAAGACCATCGATCAAATTGACTAATGTCGCAACAATCCCTGATGCGTTACCAGTACGCAACAATCCCTGATGCGTTACCAGTAAAACTCATGTAACAGTTTGCCTTCATTGCTGCTGATGGCGCAATCCTTGACGCCATTCTCACGTCACGTCTGTCATGGCTCAACATTTGGCCGCTATTTAAGTGCGTCCCTATTCCGTCAAAAAGATTTGTTTGATGGCTCCACATAGCCGAGCTTGCACTTCAAACTGTAAAGAAAACTTGCGACTGTCGGTAAACGAACGTAATATTCTGCCTGGACCGACAAAAAGTGTCGTTATAGGCGAAGTGACGATATAGCTGAAGAGGCCGTAGTTGAATTCGAATGCAGGTAAAAGGTAGGAATTCTACCGGGACCGACGAAAAATCGTGGTAATAGGCGAACTGTCATTACCGCCGAAGTCGTTGTAGACGAATTATGCTGTTACTCTAACTCCAGAAACCATTTTTGCCTTTGAAAAGTCTCTCAGTTTATAGCTCTATGCGGGCCAGATATTTTTAACCAGTTATTTTCTAAAGTGTTGTTGCTTGTGAGGTCAAACGTTCTATCGCAATGCAATGTTTGCTAGTTTTGCTAACAGTGGACATCAGAACTTGACAATGGGGAGGAAATCGGAAAATGGAAAACTAAGAAAGTGATGCCGTTCACAGTTTTTTTGTGTGAAAGACAGTAAGAAGCCACGACCACAGAGACTTGAACGTAATTTGTCGCATTGCAAGTTGTGAATTCATCGCAAATGTTGACAACCTTTCAGAATCTTAATTATTTATCAAGCTTAAGATGGACGCAAAAAACGAAAGTTGTGTGTTCTTGTTTACTTCGCTTTTAAAAATATTTAATGAACAGTTTCCTGGTTGAAGTGGTTTATATGGCATTTTTGTCTCACTTTGATCAACAATCCCATTTTTAATAGCGTTGCCTAGCAATGGTGAAAGTAATGCGTTGGTGATGCTTAGCCGATGTATTCGGAAAGAATTGCATCAATAAATTCATGTTTTGCAGATGCCTACTCTGTTTCTAGCTGCTGTTCAAAAACATCAGGACCACAACGCACTAGCTTTTCGGTCGCCAGGTCAGGAAATTTGGACGTTTTGGACGTACCGCGAATATTACGATCAATGTTGGAACTTCGCTAAATCCTGCATAAAAGTATGTGAAACTGTTGCTACCAGTTGAGGGTAATGTTCGGGTAATATTCGTAAATTAAAATCACAACTGTGCGCTGCAGCTTTTCCGAATTCTTCATCGCGCCCCGCAGACCACTGGTGAGCCGTGATGGGAACAAAGCGAGTATAATGAATCTTTTTTCGTTCAAGTTGTTTGCGCGGTTTGATGTTTCGAAGTAAACATCTGAATAAATCGGGAGAAAAGATTAAACCAGTAATGTTTTCCCAAATGAAAAAAATGCTAAATCTGGGTAAAAAGCACTCAATTTTTCTCGCGTTTTTGTTTTGCTTCATATCTTTACCTGTGAACATAGGCGTACGAAACAAGTGTCTGGTGGGTCGGGTTAGCACTGCAAAATATGAGAAAATCAGGCGATTTAGAGAGCAGTATTTGCTCATTTTCAGTGCAAGCAAATGTGTTTTTAAGACAAAAGAAAAAGTAAGGGTTAACAAATTAGCAGCAGTTACCGAATCGTACGTGAAAGATTGGATATGGTGCGGATGACATCTTGAAAATGGTGCGGCGTTGACTTTTTTGAGTAGCCCAATGACCCAGTTTGAAAAAAAATGAATGCCCTGACCTTTTTGCTTTGCTTCTACCAAAGAATTACAAAACGTATTGCGCTCCACCGGTCAATTATTCTAGTCATCAAATGCGTTTGGAGATTGAGTACATAATTGTGTACTAGCAGTTCAAATTTTACTCGCTTTTGTACTCCTTTCGGGAGTGTCACGAGTGGTCCGCGGCGCCAAACTCCGCTTGCTTGCGCCGGGGGACACACGGCTAATTTTTGTAATGAATGCTGCACTGATGACGAGTCAGTGGCAGCACTGCGCGTGAACCTTTTCCTTGCACCGATCCATTGACGCTGAGCACTAGGCTGGACTGGCTGCAAGTGCCATTATGTTTCAACTTTTCGGTGTGACTGTGGCCCGACCAGGAATCAAACGTATGCTACCACCTATGGTGGCGCGTCCTCAACCAACTGTACCACTTAGCCGGTATTGCGTAATAACTGCAATGTTAAGCAATATTCAAATTTATAAATGCATTTTAGCTACTTTTATTCGATCACTCCAGCCAATAACCAAGTCTTGATCCGCCATTGATACAAAACCACTTTGTGCGAAAAGTTTAATCATAGCGGGCGTTAGAATTGCGGAGCAATGATAGGTTTTAAAGACAAACGGCCTGAGTCCCTCCCCAGGAAAAAGCCTTTCCGTGCGCTTATGTCTGGAACTCTTATTAAATTGCTTTATTTAAAGAAAAATGGTCGTGTTAGCCCAAGATGACGTTTTCACCCGTTTATTCTAAACATAATTCCAGCGACAGTGTTATTTGCCCAAGGTGTTTGTTGACACTTTCACGGGTGTGTTGAGGAAAATGTCACAATGACGTGCTGATCATATCAGGCGCCGAATGCGCCCAAGTACACTGTATGGAAGTAAGAAATATCCAGGTCGCGTTACCGGTGACAACGGCGCTACGCCCATTCGAGTTGGCCACCCACACAAGGCTTACCTCGTCGCCAAGTCATGTGCGTTAGCAAGTAAACGTATGTCGTTGCTGTGGATCGAGTATCAATGCCGTAGTGTCCCGTGACCAAAGTCCGCTATTAATAGTTTGCTTACGCAAAACGGCGCCGGTCATTCAAAACGTCGTCGCTGAGATTGCAGTGCGAATGTGGAATGCCTAAATCAATTGAAAGATGTTTTATGCAACGGAAACTGTATCCACGTGTGAAAAACGTGCTCCGGTGGCGGCCAACACGCTAAGAACTTTGGGATTTCCCTAATGTTCTATATAAAAGCAAAGGAAGTGTTAAATCTATAGGTGTATTTTGTTTGACATTACTGAATGGCGTAGCACAAGTAACTGGAGGCGACCGAAAAATATTTGACGATGTATAAACTTAATTTAGTCATAATCATAAAAGTATCAACGTTCTGGCACCACGTGCCTGTACAAATGTAGACGTATTCTAAAATAGAAAATTGAGCTTCAGAGCAAACGTTCGACTTGCGGTACTGTTCAGAATCCTGCATTCCGCAACAGGCGTCAAGAGCGCGTGTTGGTCTTGTGGAAACGTTCGGCGTACAAATATGACCCTTGCCATGAACTGTTAACTTGGCACAAATGCGTTGCGTCACCGCTTTGCGTATCAATGAATGCGGCTGTCATTGCGTGCTGTACGCCAATACCTGTCCCAAACGTCGTTACAAGCCGTATTCTTCGACAGCGTATAACTCCTATTCATTTCCTTTCAGTGTGGACTAGAGCGCTTCAACGCCGTATGTATTCTTGGTTTCAATTCTCCACAATGGTTTTTCGCGAATATCGGTGCAATTATGGCGGGGTAAGCTCTCTCATGTTTCTGTACCGTCTTTGTGATATGGTTTTGTCATTCATTCATTCTAGCATTTCAAATATTGTTTTTCTGACATGTTGAGAGAACCAAGTGGCATAGTTCTAAAAGGGAAATACTTCAATTGAATGGGTCGCTATAGTTTATGGATAGCGTCGCTGCCGGTTTAGGAATTTGCGTGGGCGCTGTGCACGCCCACCCTAAAGATTTTTCCTATTCAGTAAGAGACAAACGTCGGCGTTGGATCGCATCGCTATCACATTTTTCCAATGCTACTGTTGTGCGTTCCGCTTTAGCTAAGAAAGTTATACTTATATAAAGAAACCAGCACGGAAGTAAAGTTGTCCTGAGCTTTCGACGTGTGTTGCTTGTTTTCAAATACCCTCTAATATAAGAGTTTATGGTACGTCACTTGCCCAAACATGTAACAACCCCAATGTACGCAACGACCTATGCTGTGCCGCGTGCTTGATGAAACAGGCGTGCCCAAGTGTCTGCTTAATTGACATTTTATAATGTCGCGCCAAATATTATTGGCAGGAAGGGGGCGAGCGCACCATTTCCTTCTGTCGCCTGACGCATCAAAACCCTTTATTATCGATGATGAAACACTTGATTCAACCCTTTTTGTCCGTCTTGTTTCCTTTGGCCAGCAAGTGGGGAAGTTATCTGCACCAACCGCCGCAGATGATTGACGTAACTGGGGTGCTTGTATAAGCACGAATTTAAAATCACTGTCTATGGAAAGAAATCCTTTTTCAGTAAAGAATCGGACACTTTAAGATCTTACAGAGTATATATTTCGCCTACGATGTAGGCATCATCAGCTCTTATTTAAATAGAATCGAAATGTAAAATCGTTTTACGTTGGTTTCCGTGAAGCTGTCGGATCTATTTTAACTTGTTTTTTGTCGCAGGTTTCTACCTTGCGCTTTAGACAGCAATATATACTATGTTTTGATGCTCCCAGCCAACTCGTTATAATTTCGTATACTTTTGCACTCTATACATCTTGGAATATGACACGTTCATCATCACCGTGTACAAAAACGACACTTATTTTTGCTTGACTGTATATGAAGTTTTCACTCTGTTTTTTCTGCTTGTAACATTTAGCAGCACTTGTAATGTAAAATCTTTGAAAAAATACTAGCTGAAACTATTTTCTTTACTAAATATGCTGTTTCACAACCTTTTGCTTGCATTTTTTATTAACCGCTTATCAACAACTGCCTTTACAAAATCGTACAGACTATGTAGGTAGAAGTTGCTTTCTATTCTGCATTCAGAAATCTAGGTTATAAGCAAATGGGTATACAGTCTACAAACCAAATACTGTATTTTTGTTTCACGAAAAAAGAGGTGTTTAATTGAGATGTTTAGGCTAAACATATTCCAGGTGCATATTAAGCATAGGCGTAGCCAGGGAGGCAATGGGGCCATGCCCCCCCAAATTTTTAAAACATTTAGTAGTCTTGTGGTTTGAGGGGCGTTTTTCCAAAGAAAATAGTGTTATTCGCCAAAAATCAAACATTTTAGCCTCCCCCAAAATTTTTGCCTCCCCCAAAATTTTTGCCTCCCCCCCAAATTCCTGGCCTGGCTACGCCACTGATATTAAGGCAGTGCCCGTCATGTTGTACCAAGATAAGAGTTGTTATCTGAAATGGCGGAGTAAGCTAAACGTTTCTGGCAAACCTAGGTTTATTTCACACAATTTCCGTGTACAAATACTTTGGCATTTAGTTAGGTGCATAAGTACCGTTTTTACTCTTAGCAAAAATCTCACTAAGATGGTTTCTCGTAATGCCTGGAGGATTCGGTCTTCCCCGCGCATTTTCTTAGCTTCAAGAAGTTTTGACTTTCATTTATAACCACCACTGTTATCGCGACGTGCAATAAGGCCGCTACGATACATAAGTGAAACTCCGAGAGAACTAGGCCTAGTGGCCTGCATCAACGGCTGATTGGAAATTCTACAGTTGGGTAGCGCTTGTACTGCTAAAATATATACCTAATCCAACCGACTACTTGAATTGCTCAACAACAAAGGCTAATATGTGCATCTCAGGATTGAATTTACAGTACAAACCTCAATGTAGGGATGCCAATGCAACAAAAAGTCGAAGAACAAAAAACAGCATTTGTTTCAGCGTAACCTTATTGCGTCATTTGAATTGGCGATACACACGCAGTTCCCAGCTCCGCGTTGTTTCAGCCACAAATGGCCGACAAGGTTTTCAACTTCGCGTAACGTCACTGAGCACGGCGTAATGAAATGGTATCAAGTTGCGTTTGTGCAGAGGTGTGGGTTGCGGAATTTACACCACAAACAAGGCTGAAGCGTGCTATCATGTGCTGGACAAGACGTTGGCCAACTTGGCTGTAGTGGAAGATGACCACCAGCTAAACAAAGTTCTACAGGTCGGTGCTGTTTGTCGCTGCTATACATAGCCTACAGACAAGTTGAGCAGAAAGAAAACACAGTGAATGTCAAATTGCAGCCGTTCACATCCAACCAGGTACACTTGCGACTGCCCACAATCAACACAGCCTTCGTTATGTTTCTATTCCGCAGCACACGGTCCATGGTTGCCCAGCGAACCCTGCTTTCCTCACGTGGTTGTATAGCCACAGCCTCTGTACACTCGCTGTACTGTGTCATGCGGCGTTGACGTTTGTCTGCTTACAGGTTATTTCGCGCTCGCTACAGCAGAGACCACCGTAACAGTACAAGGCCTCCTAGGAGGCCCTGAACATTCCCGACGTGAGCTTAGTATCTAACATGTCATTAGTGTTGGCTGTCGACGTTTTGTTTCGAGATGTCTAAAAGCAACGTTTTTGTGTGTCGTCAATGTGAAACTAGCTGTTGTATCATGCTGTTACAGTTCTCCTTCCTACGCAATGTAGGTAACTTTCACGTTATGTGAGTAAAGGCACCATCGCCATCTACGAAATTTAATGAGCATCCTTTGGCTTTTGGCGTTATCAATTGTGAGTATTCGAAAGCGCCAAACTCTATAAAATCGCTTCGTAAGCGCCAAACTTTAAAATCGCTTGTCGCTTAGTAATTTAAACATATTTGGATGCGTTAACTCCGTGGTAGACTTTTCACTACAAATGGTCATCTTGGTTTGAATTTCGTATTCAAGTTTCACAATATCTGAACTCAATACTGAAGTTTCGCATTAATGAGCGATTGTCAGGGTGTTTAGACTTTAGGTCGTGACAAGTGTTGGTCCACACGTTCATTTGAGCCAGATCGGACTGAAGTTTTTCAAAGGTTGCGTAAATGTCGTAGACGCAACAATGGTCAGTGCCAAAGCAACCTGCGCATATGCAAATGAAATAAAGTTTTTCGCCTCTCTCACCATGTAATTAAACGACAGTAGTTGAAGATTTTGCAAAGCGTTATTTCGCTGTGGAGATAGCACCCCGTTTTTTGTGAAAATACTTTGGAATGCCCAGAATTGAGTATTTAGAATAATACGCGCACAATCAAAATCGGTTGTGGCCACTAGCGTACGGAGCGGGGCCACTGTGCCATGGCCCCCCTCAGACCCTAAAATAAAAAAATGTATAAGCAGTATTCGGCAGTGTATACTGTCAGTATTTGGCAGTGCATACCAAATGTTTAATTTTAGACGAATAACACTATTTTGTTTAGAAAAACGCCCGTCAAACCACAAAATGACTATATTTTCTAAAAGTTTTGGGGGGAATGGCCCCTTTGGCTACCCCCCTTGGCTACGACTATGCTTCGACCCCCTCGGAAATTTTCTGCGTACGCCACTGGTTGTGGCGCACGGCGAAGTTGAGAATCACTGGTCTAAATCATATGATGCAAAAAATAGGTTAAAGTGTCACAAACCAGCTGATCCGCTTACTACCGTGCTTGAAGTCAACGCTTGAAGCAGTAGTTCTCAATCTGTTTTATGCCACGCACGCACCCCTGCAAAATTCTGTTATGTTCTCGCACCCACTGAAAACGTTTTAGCATTAGCAGCGTTTCTCAACGTAGGGCATGGCAATTTTTGAAGGACCTTTTCCATATTTAGCACAGTCATGAAATTAATCATGTTGGGACGTACAATTTTTTGAAAATAAATTTGGGGCATGACACAAAAAAGGGCTGGGAAACACGAATTTGAAGTAACAGTTATTTATTACTTCATTTTCGTGAAAGCTTTTCATCTCGGGCGGGTCGCGTGGGCAACGACCCTAGGAAAACTAGAAATACCTCACGGTCTACAACAACCTCAAATAGTTCTGGTTGCTCCATACCAAGACTCCCACCTTGAGATGTAGTCACTCCAACTGGTCCTTGGGCGACCTCTGGGCCGTTTTCCCGTTGGTGTAGCCAGCAGGACTTGCCTCGTCGATCTTTCGTGGGACATTCTGGATACGTGGCCAAACCAACGTAGCTTGGAATTCTGTTGTTTTTTGCTGCGACATTTCGATCATTTTTTGAGAGACATTTTGGTCGCTGAGACAATGCGGTCATTTGTCTCACAGTGTGCATTAAAACTCGCCGCAACAGTGTTCATTAGCCTGTATTTTCAGGCATTCTGACCAAAATGACATACTTTTTTTGGTCATTTCAAAAACCTTTCGGTCTTTGACCGAAAAATGACCGAAACAAAACAGGCTTGGATCTTTCGATGCTCGGAAGACGTGGCTTGACATTCAGGGCTTTACAAATTTCACGGCTATTCACTTCGTCCCGAAGAGTCACACCGTGAACTCATCGTAAACAGACCATCTCTGCCGCTTGCAAGTAATAATTGCTTTAGGGAAAAATTGAAAGATGTTCAATACAAATTTGTAGCGTTTGGAATGCTATCTCGCACCCCCTGGCTGAGAAACCCTGACTTAAAGCGTCTTATTGTGATGCGGGCCTCTGCATGACAGGACATTCAGCTGGAGACCGAACGAAACTTCCAACGCTGCTGTACACCATACGACGCCCGATTGTTTTTTCACCTAGCTTCCGCTTTTGTTTTGTGAAATGGAAACCACCAGTTTACTTTCAATCGAGCCACCTCAATTTTGGAGACAGAGCAAATTCTTTACCATGCACTTCGCTGTCGCGTGCACTTACGTGCCAATGGATTGTTTCAACCATTCACTAGGTCGTTTCTTCGTCGCTGCTGGTAGTGCGTCCTTATATTAGTTCTCCTGAGAACGCAACCCATTAGCCCGATTAACCGTGATTATCGCTTAATTTTGAGTCATTGATCTGATTTCAGCTGATAACCGCGTCGTAATTCGAAGAGATAAGTTCCTTGTACTTCATTGTGTAACAGGCGTGCACATTGAACTTCTGTTGGTGTGTATGCCATAAACTTTTACATGCATTTGTGTGGTTGCGCAGGTATGGGACCGACTGCCTGAATTAAAGGCAATCATTTTGCTTTGTGGCGAACCGCCCGCAGATAAAGAACGGATATATTCGGTGAGTGAATTGGGTTCCAGCGTTGACGAATCTGTCTCGTCAAATACGTAACCTACAGCCCTGACCTCGGTTCAACCCTGTTGTTTCTTGCACTGAGCTTTTGTGCATGACAGTGTAGTCAAAAATCGCGCTCTATGTTTAGAATTTCTGTTGGAAGCGGTAGTTTTCTTACCTCTGTAACTGGCAGATACTTGACTGTTCGGTTACGAGAAAAAATCCTTAACTAGGGCGTTGCGGCGCCCTGGTGCGTCATGTTAAGATTGCAAGGTCGTCTCAAGCTTACATCCCTTTCACTGCCAAGATCTTAGGTGCTTAGGATTTTAGAAAAATCTGCTCAAACCCATTCGATGTACGTGCAGATGAGTCTGAAATAGGTTGAAAACATTGTGCCTTTCAACGTAGGTGTAACGAGAAATCAAATTTGGGGAGCTACAGCATTTTACCTACAACGTATGCTCATACCTAAAACGTAGATTTTCAAAAACGTTTACAATTAAATTTCTTTTAAGTAATGAAAAGAAGTATTTGATGCAATTTTCACCTCATTAAACCAGAAAAGAGTTAAAGTGACAAAACACTTTATTATAAAGGTACCTATTTCGATACAATTTTTTTTGAGGGTTTCAAATGATTTTTGCTCAAATCTAAAACAGTGTAGTTAGGGGGCTACATCCTCCTTGCATCCTTGCCTTCTACGCCTATATGCGTTTCAAAAATAACACCAAGTTTCGATGTGCTGTGTCACAAGAAGCAAGATTACGAATCGCATTAAATAACTATTGTGAATACTTTTTATATAGTGCGTCGTTTTATTTATGCATAGAATTACTTCCGCCGGGAGCTCGTACAATCTGGGAACCATTCGGCTACGAAGTTGGCAAAGCTGCTATCTTTCGTCCCCTAAATGCCACTACGCATAAGCAAGACAAACAATCACTGGGGTCCTGTAGCAATTTAGTTTCGCGAAACCTATTAAAGCAAATAATTTAGGACTTGTAAGGTTTATGTACTCGACAGTCAGTTGTCAATAGATGATTTGTGCATCAATCACATGTTTCCGCCATGGGCGTCTGAAGGGGTGGCAAGGCAGGGGGCCAAGACTTCCCTGGATATTGAAATTTGATGGTACTTTTTAGTAGAAAAATGTTTCGGAGTTGGTGAATTCAAATTTCACCACTATTCTCCCCTTCTGGAAGAATGTTTTGGGCCACGAACTAGAAAAATCCGCTATTGGGCTCCCCCCTGGAAAAAATCCTCCCGATGCCCATGGTTCCTGGGCAATTTCGTGAAACATTTTTTGGCGTTTCTACTACTTTTTACCAATGAGAAGCATGTTCGTAGCAAACTCTAAATGTAAGAGATGGACAATGATTTGCGAAACAAGGTACCACCGGGTTTTATTAAAACTGTCCACAAATTGAGAAGTTCCGTGTAAAATTCATAATTTGTTGCGAATTTGTAACGGTGAAAAACTGTCCTCTCGCGATACCGCTTTTACAGAAGGTATAGCCATATAAAGTGTCTCTCGATCGTAATATTGTGCTGAGTTTTCGGGAATAACTGNACTTGGAAAGAATTAGANATTCATGTGAAAAAGNTCAAGACGTACAAAAATTTCGATCCGTTTTTTGAAAACGTTTTTTGAAGTAAAATTCCAATGGAGTCCTTTGCCATTTACCTAATACTTCATGACTCAAACCTGAGTCTGCCACTGTTATAAATGTTTGAGCGGACATAACTGAAAAAAGCTTTTGGTGATTGTCCCACGTTTACAGCAGAGACGTCAGGGATTTGATATAAGCAAGACACATCGTTATTAAGGGCATGCGAAAAAGACCTTTTAATTGTATCGTGCGGGTTTTGCTACAGCTTAGCGCCAGTGATGAAAAGTGGAAATGCCGCCCCATACCCTGAATACTAATTCCTGTACGCCGTGCTTTTAAAGAACAGTTAAGCACTAAATTATACGCCTAAGCTTAGTCGCCTGCTGTCATGGGACACATCCAATTTGCTTGTTGTGTCATCCTAAAGTGATACGTAGCAGCGCGCAAGTGATATGGAATGACAACTGTTGACCCGCGTTTTGAAGTCGAACACCCGCCACGCCTCCGCTTACAAATGGCCGCAGGAAATCATTGCTCTGCCGAATTCGGACATCGCGTGTACTTTATATTAGATCGTTGTGGTATCGTCATGTGAAATACAAGATACGGTTCAAAACCCTTTTTTGAGCTCGGTAGTTCGCCAAATGTGGGCAAGCCAGCTAAATCAGGATTATTTACGCTATAATCGCAATCATTTAAGAAAAACACTGGTTTTCGCGAAGTCCCCCAAACAATTCATCAGCTTTAAAAACACCTACTTCGCGCAGTAACGTATTGGTATTTCTGTAATACCTTGCATCATATTTGATACCGCACGTCATGATAGAAATTTATACCCTGTACTGGCAGCTACTGCGAGCATAGAGGTCTTTGGGTGCAAGAGCTAAAAGAGAAAAGCAATCAATATTGGTTCTCATTTGAGTTTCGAGTTCCTTGCAGATGGTTATTTTGCTATGCTTTTTTCTAGGAAGTAAGGCGTTCATTGTCTGCGGCTTGTTGCGGCAACACGGGATTTTTTCCCGGCTGTGTGATGTCACAATTTTGACAACCGTTCGTTGTCCGGTCAACACTGTTTTGTTTTTGCGTTGCTACTGCTCCCGGATTCTCGACGGCGAATCTAAAAAAAACGGAGCCTCCAGCCGCCTCTTTAATTTCTTCCTTTCATGGCACAACGCTTTTGCATGTTGCTGACAGGCGTGAGTCAAAGCACAAGCGTTGAACAGGTGTCAAGCTTCCTTCGTAAACCTCTGAGTTGTCCAAATTTAAGGTTGCGCCGGACACGATAGTGGAACGCCAAATAGACTCATTCTTTTATGAAAATGAATTAAAGAATACCAAAGCTTTGTTTCGTGACTTTTACAACCTGCTTTGCACTATCACATGCTTTCGGGTTTTGTTTTTGTGTTTGTTACAACGTATACCATGTTACCGCCTAAGATATAAAGACTACAGCGCTGACTACAGCGCCCTTGTTTGGTGGTCTTCTTAAATTTTTTTGTTTGAAAAAGGTATTGCCCTAGTGTGCTTCAAATTTTCATGTTCAATGAGTGACAACGCACTACTTGCAGTCGTAAATTTTTTAGAGTAGTGTAGTATTTTCGTCTGTTGGTGTGTGCATTTTTGTCTGCAAACGTTCATCACAATTGCAGTAATAGTGGTATTTCCCCTTTTGTTAACCCACTGTGATGGTTGCTTGGCCCCATTTGATCCTCTCTGCGAGATTTTTACTCAATGAACATGGTCGGAGCCAAAGGGGTGATAGAGGGCCTCTCCCCTCCAAAAATGATTTTTACCCCCAAGTACCTCCAAAATGCTTGGTTGTCACCAAGAAAATTTCTACTTACCTTTGTTTTAGTGATATTATTGACTCCCCAGCAACTCCACGAATGAAAAACTGTCTCCGCCGCTGTTCGCGGCATTGCCGGTACTCCCCACAAATAGTTTCAGCGTCTTTGTGATGGCCACTGCGCTGATGTGTGGCGGACTGGTGAGCGATCCTAAGTTTTCACAAGTATTTGTGGCCGTCTCAGTGGGAGGCATTCATCAAGACAGGATCAGACGTTTCCGACACGACCGTCCGTGCGCGCGTTGAAGCACAGCGCGCGAACGAATGCTGCCAAGTGGTCTTCACCTCGGGAACGGCCGGCAATCCCAAAGGCGTACTGCTTAGTCACGACAACGTAAGTACTGAAAGTGATAACCACATGAAAGAGTGCTTCTTTAAGACGTTTGGACAGTATTCTGCGGCCCTTGAAGAGGCTCACCGCATAAACAATCGAGATTCTTCTTTGTCCTTATGGCCAATGCTGGACTCGCATGCGTCGTACTATCTGATCCGAATATGTAGCCTTCGCAAAAAGGCGGGTGAAAATTTACGTAAACGCGTGTAACCGTCGTTCACGTGTCGCTGGCTTAGAAACATCTGAAAACGCTGCTTAAGCTAACAAACTTACCTTGGAATTACGATATGGAGCGAACGGCTTTTTCTGTTAAACTTGAATGAAACAGTCTGATATTCAGTCAACGCCAATTTAGTTCTCAAAACCGGAAATGTCAAAATCCACCGTTTCTAGTAGACAGGCAGCACGAAATCAATCGATAACCACCGGTTTGAAGTGTACCATTGTTCTTATGACAGGGGAATCACGTTGGTGGTAAACATGGTCGGTGCGGCGCAAAACAAACACCCGCTTGTCGTCACCATATCGCAACGGTACGTGACCAAGCAAAATATTAGCAATAATTTTTGGCGATGCCAAGACGCTGACTATCGCAGGATATAAGATATTTCACGTCATGACAAGGGTGCTCCACTTTATTGTTGTCGCGTTTCCCGGATCGCCCACAATACTGTAAGCTACCAATTAGTCTCGTTGCGAAGCCGGCTGGAGAGTGCGAAACAACGATGACGTCATTTAAATTGTGCTGTCATCGCGCAACGTCACGTGGCCAGCCCACCCAAACGGTGCCTGGGGACGTCTTCCAAAGATACTAGGCAATGTTTTGCCTAGCAGCCGTAGTAAACGCCGCCATGTGATATCAGCCATCCATCACCGCTATAAATGTGGTCTTGCCCTGTCTTGTCTGTTCGATATGCTTTGTCCTTCGCTTTCCGGTTCTGGCTACTTTCGGCCATTCGAGCGTGATGTTATTCTCAGAACCTATGAATACTTCGTTGGAAGTTTGGTGCATGGCCGGGTGCCTCTGGGGAACTTGGGAGAAACAAGCTGCTTATTTTGAAGCGTCGCAGGCACATCTTTCGAGAGCTCAGTACATACTACAATGCACTTGGTCCAATGCAAATTTTCTCGAAGTTTTTTTTCATACTGGCAGTATGACACGCACTCGTCATTTCAATACAAAAGGTATTTCTCCTTTGCAATGCCAGCTGCACCAATGCATGTGCTTGTGATGAATATAAGTACAGGAAACAAACAACGTTTGTAGTTTTTCGCGTATTAGGAGGTATATTGTCAAGTTGTGATGAAATGTTTATTTTGGAATGCAGTTCATCTAGCGTAGATTAGTAACCCATTTTTTAAATAATGTTTTTGCTAAAAAAATTTTAAAGAATAGCTGTTTTTTTATGCTTTCAAAAACGAATGAAAACTCGCTTGAAACCACCAGAAAACTCACTTGAAACAAACTGATCACGTTTACTTCCTAAAAACACTGATGTGCCTTAACTAAAATTGCATTTTGGTTAGCCATACTTGAGGGCGTAATTCGACCGCCGCTAAAATCAAATTCATGCGTGAGAATAGAAAATTTCCTAAAGGCGCTACAGCACATGCTGGTTGAACCAGACGTTATCTTGAAGACGCGGGAAGAGCGATTCGAGAAGAAATCCGATTGTTGTTGCTTTGCGAAATTTTTTTTCGTTTTTTAAAAACAATATCTTGTTTTTTTGTTGTTGTTTTTAAGGCGTTGAAACAAGCCATGTAGCTACAGCTTTTTACATAGGTGTTGCAGCGTAGTTTAAACTTTCCAAATGCGCTAATTGTTTGCTCTCGATGTCTACCTCATGCACCATACAAGGTCGTTTGCTATTCCGCGTTCCGCCTTCCGTGGTCATAGCGAAGAGCAGCAGTTTGTCTGCCTGTGAGTAACGTGAGGAGGCTCATTACAGCATTTACAGGCGCGCGATTGTTTGTTTTCCGGCGTCGTTGTGTTTTGATCGGCGGGCAGCGAAGCGTGAAAAAAGGTTAATTCGTCTTGAACCGCTTTGTTATCGGCAGTTGTGTTTCCGAGTGAGTCACCCTTTCCGCATAGGAAAAGGATTTAAAATTGATATTGCGAACAAGCTGTCAGTGGGATCAGTGTCAACTCCGGTTTGGTATCACGTTAACACGTCCGTAACAAGGGGTGTGTTTCAGGGTCAAGAAATTTTTGGAATCGCTGCATAATTGACAAGCTGCTTACCAGCGATTAAGTTCAACCGACTCCCGCCGGGAACAACGTCGCGTGTCGTGCTTCTAAGGCTTGCGACATCTGTCAGCAAACTGCTATCGATCAGCAACCAAGTTTNGCATCTGGCTGCCTGTAAACGCGCAAAGACGTTGTTTNCAGGCTTCGGTTTTTCTTGGACTGATATAAATTGACGTGTGTTATGGACATGCGGCTTGTTTCAAATGGCAAATGATAACGATAAAAAATTGACAATAAAAACAATTTTGATGATAAATACGTGCTATCTGTAAACTGCAATATCGTTGTAAATTTCTCAAGAAGTTTTTTACCACAGACGGTAGACAAGCTGATAAAATTTGTTACCGTGAAGATTATAGTAAGAAAAATGCTTTAACGGTTCTTGGCAAGGTTTTCTAAAAAAACGTTTGCTTTATATGTTGTGAAAATGCACTTATTCAGTAAGAATGTCTTGTATTTTATGCACAACTCTGAAAAATTAGTTTGGGACAATTTTTTGAAATCGACCGATGTATCCTGATCCACTATCTCGTGCAACTCACATACTGTACAAGAAACTGTCGAGTATTTTGTGGTTTCCCAGCTAGCCTCCACTGCCCGTCGCGTAGTTGCATGGACGAAGAGCCATCGCGAAGTCCTGCTCTCTTACTTGCCTCTCTCGCACATTGCCGCTCAGATGTGTGACATATGGACAAGCATTATCGCTGGAAACACCGTGTATTTCGCGCATTCCGACGTCTTGAAGGTACGTGGAGTTCGTGCGAGCGCATACCGAGTTAGATGGCGCACGGGGCGAGAAACAAGTTTTTCATCCCCGTGTTCGAACCTAAGGTCTTTCGAGAGCAAATGTATCGTTTTGAAGAAAGTACTTGCAACATTGTTGGTACTTTTCGGCACCTCCCAGTGAATCGTCGCCCGGAACATTGTGCCCCTCTCGTTACGCCCCTGAGTATGTGCCATGCCTTCTCTAGCGTCTTGACTTCGATCCCGTCCGAAATTAGACGCGTGCTTATTTTGACATTTCTACTTTTCTCAACTTTTATTCAAACTATTTTTTGTTGTTGCAGCGTTTGACAAAGTTTGACATCGTTTTTTTGTTATGTACAAACCCTTCGTTTTTGTTACTGTTGAAATCCTAGCTGTGTAAAACACAGCCCAGCAGACTGGCATTTGCCTTTCACGAAACTTTTGGTCGATGATCTTGCACTAATTAACGCTTTCAACAATTTTTGAACGCAAAAGTCAACATTTGCGCTAGAACCACGTTAACTAGTGGACGTTTAATTTTGTATGTACTGAAAGCTTGATACTACGGTGATGAAATCCCGGTATTGTATACAACAGTGGTTCTCAAACGGGTGCCACTTGGCTCACTAAGGGAGAAATTTTTATTTCCTGGGAGGAAATTTTTCCAGGGAGGAATTGGAGAGGAAAAGCTGCAGATGAAAAAGCCTTTCACGTTTTTATTATTCGCTTATTTAACACACAAAACTGCACAACGAGGTTGGTATAGATGGGAATGTCTACAGCACCCATGGAAAAGCTGCTTCAACTGGAGAGACTGACATTATAAAATAGCTTGTTTGGTTCATAAACATCTGTTGCTTCTTCACAGTAGGTACTGTGAAAATTTTGCAATTATGTTTGTGATTTTTGTTGGAAAGGAATTGACAGTATTTGGGTTTGTAAGGGGGGAATATGAAAAAAGCCTTAAGAACCGCTGGTCTAGAAGATAATAACGACATCAATAACCCCTACCGACAGATTTTAGTTAACTCAGTGATTTGATAACCGGAAAAATATCATCAGAAAACTTTTGACCAGAAATCAACAATGTCTGCAAAGGGTAGTTAATCCGTGCGTGTCGCTGTTGGTGAGAGAGGGCCGCTGCTGGTTTCGCTTCCGATTTCCGCTTGAGCGGCCGAATTTTGCGCCTCTTCATCTCCGTGTGCGTCACTACACCAAGAATATTACAGCGAAGTTCTCTTCAACGTGGTTGAAATCAAACACTCTTTCCGATTAGATTTCGCGGAAGGCTTGCTGATGCTAAGCATTGCACAAAACAAACAGGTCATTTGAACAGCACTGGCAAGCAGCGCCTATTTTTATTTAGAAATTATGCTAGTCGTCAGGACGTGGTACAAAAATGGATAAGACCGTTGTCATTCGATCACAGCATGACTTGGCTGTTTTTTTTTAAAACGGTGGAATAGCCCTAAAGCAACGTCACTCCTTAAAAATATCGGACAACACCAGTTTCTTTCTGTTCAAAATGAAGAACAAGTGTTACTCGTAAATGATCGTTTTTCTTTATATCAGCGCTTTCTTCGTTGTTTTTTACAACCCTGAATAGTGGTTTTGGTATTGCTTATGCTAAATCGGTTTTTATATGTTTGGGCGCAGTCGCATGGGTTGGCATCCTGGTCCCACGTCTTTGAAGATCAAAATTTGTTTTTTTCGTTTCCGCATCGATTTTTGTTTTTTACCCGACATTTCTGACTTCATTGACCACATTCTGCTGTTCAGTCAGGTTGTAGTAGTCGTCTGCGTCAGAAGCATTATTTTACGTCATGTGCAGGTGAAGCCGCCGTGATTGTGAAGAGAAAACATCTCCGTGGTCAACTTTCTTACATATACAGTATGTCTTTGGGTTTAACTCTCGCAGCAAGCGGCAAGACGGTTTTAACTCATGAAAAGTTTTGCTCCGAAGCAACGTGCGGCTTTGTAGTGTGTCCTAACGAAGTGTCACAGAGAAGGATAAGTTTTCTGGTGGCAGAGTGTGGCATGCAATTGAATGAGTGTCGGTCGATGTTGAATTAACGGGACGCGAGCAGACCACCAACTGAAAATCTCGACCTCCTTACTTTTGATAAACGAGTCGAACTCATACGACATGACGAAATCATGCTCACCCAGATCACTCGGTCAGCCGGTTATTCCGCCGAATCCCACGCGCACTCATCTTCAAGCAAAAACAACTTGCTTTAGTCAGTGCGTCCGGTCCACGCGTTTACTCAACGCGCTGGATGAATATGCACCGGTGGAACGCTTTTCATTCTCGCGAAATGCCGCCCTTGTCTGGAGGACACGAGACGCCGTTTCTGGACGCTTCCCGGGCTATCGCGTGCTGCAATTTTGTTTTGATTACTGTTATTGAACGATGAAAGATCGTCCTCTTTGTACAATTTGTCACCGGCCTGGCGCACCGCGACTGATATGTCAGTAACGTTGAAGCGATAGAGCCGGGGAAGCGCGACAGCGATCAAAAAGGGTTCGCCTGGTTGGTGATTTCACAGGAAAAGTGATCAAGTGCTGCGTGACAAGGCACGACCTCGATTCGGCATGTCCCGGTCCTCTTTATCGTTCACCACAGGTTCCTAATATGGTGTTTGATTACTGCGACGTGGAAGAACTTTAACCCAGGCTGGACACAGTGGGAAGTGGGAACTACTTGAGTTGTTACGTTATCTCATTTTTCCTGCTCGTCGAACGAAACCAAACTTAGACATGTGCTGAAACCCTCGCTGACTCCGCGTGAAATTTCAAAAATATGAGTTACATCGCGAAAGCAACTGGAAAACAACGCAGTTGGCCAAAGTGGCATCGCGTTTTTTGGTGATTCATCTGTTTTTACACTCGTAGACTTAAACCACAACTCAAATAAAAAAATATAGTATCAGTCTTGTAGACATTTTTCTGGTCTAGAACGTTGTTATTACTCCCTGGTTTAAAAAAGATGATTTCTCATCTAGGTCTATCTAAATATCAATTTGAATCTCAAAACCCTTGTGTCTTATAGCAATGATTTGATGTGGTGATTGCGTTGTATTTATTGATGCTTAGGAACCTTTAAACCTTGTCCCAGTAACGCTTTTTGCCTCCAAGGCTAAAGGTTTAACGCAGGGGTTCCCAACCTGGGGTACATGTACCCCCAGGGGTAGATTTGCCTATCCGAAGGGGTACATTTAAAGTTAACAGTAGAAGATAGAAATATAGTTACATATTGTTTATTTCCAAATATTTATACATATATCAGTTAATATTATTATCAAAAGTCAGTATATGCTTATTGTTAAATATATATATGAATAATCATAATAAATTATTGTGTCATAAGAATTTTAGGGATACATGTTCATCTGTCGAAATTCTGAAGGGGTGTATGCTTATCTGTTGAAATGGTGTAGGGGTACATGCTCATCTGTCGGAATGCTGAAGGGGTACATGGTAAGAGAAAGGTTGGGAACCCCTGGTTTAACGAATGCTTTTTCTTTTGCTATATAATAAAATTATTTATATACGTTCACTGCTGTGCAGGGCACTTTGGCGCAGACTCTTAAATCTGTAAAACCGACAAACTTCATGGCCGTTCCACGTGTATGGGAAAAAATGCATCAGAAAATCCAACTTGGTGATGAGAACAGAAATGCAATGAGCAAAAAGCTTCTTCAACTTTGCCAGAAGATCGGATTTAGGACAGTTGAGGGGCTATCTTTCGGGTGAGAAATGCCGATAGTCTGACCGGCTTGTTTTTCACTAATATATGAGCCAACAATTAAAAAACTCTAGCTCTTCTGTAAGCTTTCAACGACTGGGCTATGCTTTTCATCTTTTTGCGATGATTCAAACTTGCATATATCTGTATTCAAGTAACCTACTCTCCGAATACAGTATGAGAGAAGCAATGAATCTATCGGCAAATTTTTAAAGTAAGAAATCGATTTCACGTAACACTCCGCATCGTCAGTCCTTAAATCTTACTCGAAAATAATCCAATGAGCCAACTAACGTTTCTCATACTGAGATCCGCGGTTCGATTAGTAACCCGAAACGAAGCAACGAAGCTGGGGTCCTACGTTCCAGAAATAATTCGGCATTGTTCTGGAACAAACCACCGACAGGTGAGCTATTTGGTCCGGCTGAAAATTTGTGCACCGGCTGCGCGCAACCTATTTGATTCTTGGTAGCTGATTTTTGCCGCGCTTTCGAAACAAATGCCTGCAGCAGTGTTTACAGTTCGGTTCGTTGTTTAGCAAGCTAGCTTGTTTATTGCAGGTTCCGTTGTGGTCCGGTACAGCCGGGTACAGGAATAAATTTTTGAAGACGCGGTTAAGCTTTCACACTCGCCCGATTAAAAACAGTGGCAGCAGTGGGTGTGGGCCTACCGCAAATCTAAAATACCAGTTGTACTTCCTGTTCTGTGGCGCCGCTGTTATCTGTCAACGGCAAGCACAAAGGAGCAGCGCGAGCTGAAATTCGAAATTTTGGGCGCGACCAGCGAGTTTTTTGTACATACTAGGCAAGAAAACACTTGTTACTATGATCTGATCGTGATCTGATCAACGCAGTTTTCAGTCGATGCCGTGCGCGACAGTTGTTCGAGTGTGAAGTGAATGGCGCGCAGTTAACGCTGCATGAAATCCAACAGATTTCTTCCGACTTACTTTTTGTATCACGCGCCTGGGAGTGTGCAATTTGGTCTTAGAAACGGCTTTAAAGCTTACTCTGTCTGAACGAGAGAACGTACGGTGCCAATAAAAGAAGCAAAAGAAAAAGAAGCGACAAAGCGAAACACGCGTGCGTACGGAATGAACCGAGTGGCAATTTTTCAGGCGTTAATCGGCGCGGACAGAACTGTTTTCTACGTTTACCGCGACAATTCGTCATTGCCAATTCAAGTCTGCTCGCACGCGGCGTACGTCAAAAAAATTCTCTCCCAGCTGCGTTGTCGAATAATATCTTGAGAGTTGTCGTGACAGAGTAAATTGTACTGCCCAATGTAAATACTTCGATTCGATCGTTTTGGAACAACCGTTGGGTTCTATCTTCGTAACGTACTTCCACGTAGGTGGCAAGCTGCGACAAAGCAAACATGCCTGGCATACCTGAAGCGCTTTCCCTAGTGCCGTCGAACTTGTCGCTAAGAACAACTTACCACGGGAATCTTGTAGTCGGCGCTGTCACAGTCAACATTGCATCATAATGCCGACACAGCAGGAAACGCTTCGGTTTTTTTTACTGCTGCGCGAGGGCATTCCAGCTATACGCGGTCGTTCTCATCCGTTCACGCGCTTATTTTAAACGTCAACTATTGATCCATTTTTGCCGACGCAGTGCGTGGGCGTCACACACGCCGAGTACAGGACGCCTGGTTTTTTTCCTTCCGAATCTCGGTGCTTTGATAATAATTTTTTTACGTTTTTTGTTGGGTCCCGTTTGATCTCCCACCCCCGGAGTTTTTTTATGGCGTCCTGTCGCGAAACGTTTGTTGACCATAACCATCCCGTGAATATGTTTTTATTCATTGCAGAGAATTTTCAAGCTTTGCTGCCGTTGTACAGACTACAGTAAACCCATAATATCATTGTTATAACAATTTTCGGGTTTTCGGCGATAAAGGTTGTTGAAACATATCTCGCTGGTTTGCAACGCTTGTGCGTTTTCTCCAGCAGTGTAAACTACTTAATCGTTTACAGGACCCTGCGTTGAGTAGCTCAACGCCAATCACAATCGCAGAAATACTGCACGTTTCCACGTAATTTGTTACCACCGTCAATTCCTGCCGGCAATTGTTCAGTCGGACTACAGCGAATTCCCTGTGTTAAATGCATAGTCATTAGCGCTCCAGGTAGCATAGAGCAGGTGCTTGCGATCGTTTCCTCGCAGATCAGCTGTCGCAGATCGGATTCGCAGAAGTCGACTTTGATATTCTTTATTGATAATAAAACTTTTGACTAGACGGTATCCGCGAATTGTCTACGTTCTTTCGACAGCTGTCAATTAAGACACTGCGGTTTCCATAGTACACTGAGCCGTGAAAAAACCGCTGTACCACGATATGCGTCACAGTGGAAATCGCAAACCATTAAGCTTTTTTCATATTTTGTCGGCCAAGTGGTATTACATATCCACTATAAGAGGTTTTTTAAATGTTGTGTTTCCACCCGTGCATGGCTTGCTGTCCCGAAAATCAGTGAAAACATGTTCAAAGTTATTTTTGTAACTTAACGCAAAATTTACCAGCAACCTATTTTACATATCGTGAATTACCCCTTTTCGTGAGCCTGCAAATGTTAAGCATAGCATTAATCATCAATGCACAAGCAGTTTCGAACACACTTCGGACGCAACATTTGCATCTACCAACAGGTTTTGGAAATATGGGGACACTGCCCCTCAAAAACCAGCGCTTCGAAAATAAAAGTCAGAGGAGCCAGCGTGACATTAGTGTCAAACCTTGTAGTTCTACCGCAAGGTTTCATGAAAATGTGTTAGATATATCGTAACACAAAGCTGACCTGACGCCAGCAGTTAGCTTTGCTTTACGGTTGTTCGGTGTCTTGAGGAGGTTCATCTCCCCTTTTTGAAGATTGTTTTGAGAGGTTTAGATAGGGATACCAGAGCATTGGAGGAGCAGAGGTCAGGTACAAAATTGGGAGCAGCAGTACAAAAAATTGGCTGAGTTGTGTAGATTAATTATGATCTACAATACGCATTGCTACGTTTTCAATTGCAACGCAATTACACAGCACTTTCAAGATCAGAACTGCTGACCACTTCCAGGTTTATACAATACGCAATGCCGAAAGATATGCATGTCGGGAATTGGGAATGATTGTTGCTTGCGCTTGCTCAGCACAACGTCGACTTTGGAAAAAATCAGCCACTGTGCATTTTGGAGGTGCACTGCTCGCTGCTATAAGCTTTTTTCGGGTCGTTATTGATAAAGTCTAGATAGCCGTTTCCCCATTAGAAGGAATGTCCCCGTAACCCTACGTCCCAGGGGTCTTGTACTCCGACACTTTTTAATGACCGGTTAACAATAAATGGCTCTTTAGCGCCACCCTCAAACGCATGGCGCATGGTGCACATCACCATGTGCTCTCCTTCGTGACGCCAGAGGTGACAAAAATCTAAGTGACCGGTTCATGATCGCTACAGGTAATTCGGTTTCGCGTTCACCTACCGTGACTTTTGTCTCTCGTATTGATAGTTCAATAGAATCGATTTACTACCCCTACGTTTTTCGCTTGCGTCTGCAGAGAGTCGTCCAAGCCGATCGGTTTTGCCGCTGCCGATCATTTCGTCTTCAACAGAGTGCTTAGCGATTTTGGATTGGATCGATGCTGGCTGAACGTGTCGTCTGCTGCTCCGCTCCCCGAGGAAACTCAGCGCTATTTGTGGTGTCACAATATGCCGGTTGTACAAATGTATGGACTTAGCGAATCGACAGGTATTATGACCGAAAACTTCGGTATGAGCTTTAAACGGCTGCTATAACAAGTTCTTGCTGTTATGTTAGTGCTTTAAGGGAAGTTGTTTTCGTTATGTTTGTTGGTATGCCTAAAGTGAGTGCCAGCATAGAAGGATGTAGTTGTGAAATATTTTACAACTCAAGATCACGTAAGTATGGGAGTTGGATTCTATCTCGGGCACTACGGACCTCTTCTCGGGACTTATCTTGCTCTTTTGGCAGTCAAGCTCCGTATTAGTAATCGCTTTCTGAATGAAAGTTTTATGAAGTAGAATTTATAGATCAACCAATAGCAAATGAGGCTGTGCTATGACCGGTGTTGCATTCGATGTCTGAAAGATATGAAACTGAAGTTAAGCATCAATTTGTACCAAAAATTTCGCTACTTCTACATGAAAAGTGATTGATTGGCATTTGTGGTATTTAAACATGTACTCCAGCGAAATAAAATGATTTTTACAACAAGCAGGGTTACGAATGGACGTGGGAGACAAAAGCGCCATCGCCCACGGAGATTCGCACATTAGGACCATCCACACACATCATAATGACATGACGTTTAGCAGGTCGTAACTCAATAAGTTTTTTATATGTCTGCGTCGGGCACCCCTGGAATTTTTGACGTCAAGGTTTCCACAGCTGTTTGATCAGGCATGAGGAGAATTGAGCGATGCCGGCAAACATCGGAATTAAAACTGTGCTTTTCCGCGTTTACTGCACGTGATACCAGACAACAATGCCGGGCTAACATCACGCGAGCCTATTGTGGCTGCCTGGCTTCCACATTATTTAGTGGTGGCTGCAAGCTTCTGAGAGAAATTTTACCATGGGGTACGAATACCGATACCGAGCCCCCTAGCTTCTGGAGCCCTCATCGAAACTTGTATAGACTTGTTTGTGTTGTGTATATAGATAAAACAGGTACCATGCTAAGATTACAGAAATAGATTAATTGTTACGTTGGCAACTGGCTTACATAAATAATTTTGGGCTTGATTACAAAAAAACTTAGCGTGCGTACTTTTAGCCTCCCGGGCTCCAGTACCTACCGGGCCCAGGTACGATGTACCTCTTCTACCCCCATCTCGTAGGCCCTGGGTGGTTGCCTTGGTGGAGGAGTCTCTGCTGCAAAAGATATTCGCAGAGAAAAAAATTTCAGAATGAATATCAGTAAATTGTAGTAAAGCATTTAAACTCAAGCAGGGCATCTGTACTGTTCCTAACGAAACGCTTCTCCGTACGCTTTCCCCATGTGTTACACCGAGATCCCCTTTGTATCAGTATTTTCCGCCAAGTTTCTGTCTAGAATTTATGATGGTGCCGATTATATCTAGGTTGCAACAACGGCAAGGCCTTATGAAAACACTGCCTTAGCGCGAAGTACAATGGTTTTGTTGCTTCACCATCAGACTTGCATTGTGTCAAACAAAGCCTTGTGGTTGGCGCAATTTTTATTGCCAACATCTCTTGCTTCCCCTCGTATGTGCTTTGTCATCCACTACGTTTATCACAGAAATGTGCGCATCTTATCTGAGACACAGAGTTGGTTTTCCAAATGAACAGTTGTGCAGTAGTAATTGAAAAAGAATGTAGAGACCGCTATTCGAGATAGCGACATAACATTTCAAGAACGAAAACTCAGAAAGTCATCGTTCGAACGAGAGATGTGAGAACCAAAAAGTTTTTTTGTTAAAATTCAATTTTACTTTTACGCATTTTACCTCATAAACACAGCTGTGCAGGTCAGGAGTTGGCAAAACTTTTTTCAGGGAGCCGCATTGGTAGTACTCAGTGAAGCGTTAGCTTCGGGTTAGCAAATTCTACTTTTTTTATGAAAATGTAATTCGTTTGTATTATGTTTATTTTTTAATATATTTCTGTTTTTAATATTCAAACTTAGTTTATTTTATGGTATTTTATTACATGTTTTTTTGTTTTATATTACAATATTTTATTTTGTGCATTGTGTATACGTGGGTCGCAAACATGTTCAGGGGGCCGTAATTTGCCCACACCTGTTATAGGTGGGTGACTGAATTGATATGCAATCAACCGTATGAGCGTATGTGAACTTGGGGTCATTGTCAGGAGCAAAAAATGCAAAACCAAGATCGAGTAAAGTTGACGCGAAACTGATTACACCCGTTCGCTTCAAATTACTCGGCGAGCCAGGTCACGTTCACTGCTGAACATGCAGGACCGCACGTTGCAAGTCTGAACGAGAGCGGCCAATTCAGGTTCCAGTCTGTCGGAAAAGCTCTTCCCGGACTGCAAGTCAAGCTTGACGAAAGCACCAACGAGGTGAGCGGGTGTGGCCTGCTTGCGGGTTTTCTCACCTGTGACCGGCGATTGTGTTGCTAGAAAGGTGATCATTGATGCGTAATTGCCCTTACTACAATTGACCTTTATTAGCTCCGTAGTTTCGAAACGTGAAAGATGGCGTCCATAGCGCAGGTAACAAAGCAACGAGGCTGACAACACAGCAGTGGTGACAAGCTCAAGATTTTTTGCATCACTGCAAAGAAACCAAGCGGCATGCGCTTGAATCAGTAGGGTTGCAACATTGCGGTGGATTGGTCACAGGGCAAGGGTGTGATATTTGAGATTGATGCAGGGCATAAAGCGAATTGGGATGTCCACCAAAGTACACACAAGTAAAGAAAGTTTGCACGGAAACCTATAGTCCCGCTGCAATCAGAAAACACAGCATTAAATGGTCGGTGTTATTGAAATAAACATCGAAGATGTTTCCTAGACACACCTGTGTTTCTGCGTGATTTCCTGGAAACTCAACTTTCTTTTGAAAACTTCTCTTTTAGTTTGATCTTTGTTAATGACAGATGTTTTTTCCGCCCTTTGTGTGATTTTGTGGTTGCAATTTCCGCTGTACGGTGGTACGATTGCGCTTCGTAAATTAAGATTTTGTTACCTTGTCAATCGCAGTTTACTTCATGGGCGTCGATTTCTTGCCTCTATACACCGTTGTTCGGAGCACACGGCATAACGACCTTTAAACTAAAGCTGTGGTCACTTTGTTCCCACGTCAGATTATGAAGTATTACATCCTAATGTTCGCATTTTGCCCTGAAGCATTTCCTGATTGCCGCTGTTAAAAGCACAGATGCCTTACTCGACTGGGGCAATAGTAATATTTAGCGATTTGTAAGCATTCGGCCTTTGAGCGGCTAGGGCGTTCGCGCAGGTGCTGTCTTTGTACTTGTGACGCAAATTGTCTCGAGTTCCCTACAACTTGGTCAAGATTATCTCAAGCAGATTAACATTTTTTTGTGCAAGCAACATACTGCGTGTTACAGAACAAATTGGTCATTTTTGATTGCTAAATGCTCGCGTTTTACATATCTAATTAAAACGAATACTTCCTTTCAAAATGCTACGTTGCAACACGAACGGTAGCAAAATGATGTCGGTTTACTCTGGATTTTTGAAGATTTTGTCCACGGTTTTCGGATTAGTTTTCTCCACAATAATCTACACGTCGTTACTCGTCGTCTGAAAAGCACCTTGGATACTTTGAAACACTGATTTCATAAAAGTGTGTAAGTTTGCGCAAGCACTGTACTTGGGTAATTTGTTTCAGTCTGCAAGCACAGTATCCTGGTTGAGCTACATTAAGTGTTGAGCTACATCACGCTTAATTCGCTGTGTCTTTGTGAATTTTTTACGACCGTAGGTATGTCTGTGGGGACGAAATATCATGATGGGTTACCTGGGCATGGCAGACGCCACTGCCGCGGCCATTGACGCAGACGGTTGGCTCCACACCGGTGACGTGGGCAAAATTGATTCCGACGGATTCCTGTACGTTGTGGGCCGCATCAAAGGTACAAGGACTTAGTTATGTGTAACATATGACATATCATTGTTCACATGTTTAGAAAAAACAGTTGATCTCAAAATGCTCGTTCAAAGCGTGCATTTTATCAATCCAAGCACTTCAAGTAAGAGGTAAATCGTTGTAGATAGTGTGACATTTATGGAGAAGAAAAACAAATTTTGGTGGCACATGTGACTTGCAATGAGTGTCATTATTTCAGATTGCAGAGATGCTTTTTTAACTCGCTTTTGCGACAAACGTAAGTCGTTTTTCATTCCGACTCTGCACTGATACTGTTGATTACTTTCAATTGCGGTTGAAAATATTAACTCACAAGTAAGCTACTGCATGAAAGAAACCTTTTTCATTATTGTTTGCGAGAGGTACACCTAAGTTCCATCCTAACTTGACTCGGTGACAATGTATAGCTAGTTTGGACCTCATCCGTCATTGGCCGTGTCAGTAGAAACGGTGCAAAATCACATAAATAAGTGAAATTGTTGTTTACGCTGTCGCCGCTTCGCTCTGAGTAGTTTAAAACAACATCGTCATCAAATTTCCGTTGGATGTCCAATGCAACTGACTATCTTCATAGACCCTCGTCAGTTAATAATAAACACAGTTACTGTAACTGCCTACAGTAGCCATCTTAACATGTCTACCGGACATCTACCAACAGAAGCTATATATTCCAGATATTATCATCACTGCTGGGGGCGAAAATATACCCCCTTTTCTGATCGAAAACCAAATTTGCAATGCACTGCCGGCGCTGAGCAGTTGTTTGCTGGTGGGTGATGGCAAGCGGTTCTTGTCTGCTCTTCTCACACTACCGGTAAGATGGAGAGCTGTGTGTACTTTGTGGGAGTCGCGTTGAAAAGCGTATTTGTTTCCCTACTGCCCTGCTGATGAACGTAACATAGCGGGGTCGTCGGCCTTACAGGAGAAGCGCGCCCGTTGGTTGAGCTGGTTGGACAGGTAGTTAAAGAGAAATTGCTAATGAAAAATATCGCCAACGCCAGTGCCATTTTGCGATAATTTCTCCTGTGTTTAGTGTGCGTCGCCAGGATTGTGGCATAGTTTTAAATGTTGCTCTTGTTTTGAAGAATGCAAATTTATATTTGTCATTGAAGTATAGCGCCAACAACAAGACAAGTATTTTTCCGTGAGTGTTTTTTCTTTGAGGCAGACAAAAGTTTGAACTTTATGCGCAACTGCATGAGCGCATAAAATAGGCCTTTTGCGTTTCAACGAATGCATGATTGGTTAGAATGAAATTCGTGAAAATCTGTTTACGCCAAAGAAGCTATACTGACGCCTCGCGAAAGTTGTTGACCACTGCTATCGCGGCCGAAAACTCCACCAGTATTTTTTGTATGACCAAGATTTCCCTCATCTGCTTTAGAAAGAAACATCACGACATGTGTTTTGATTACAATTGTTTAATCATATTACGGGCATTGTTTACATGGTGTGTGCCGTTTTGAGATCAGGGGACAAACATTGCTGTAAACGTCTGCTTTCATAGAGTACAGACAGGGCTGCACCAGGCGCCACTCATGCCCCACCGGTAAAGATGCGCATTGACCAGGGCCTCCCAATCCCACAAACGTAGCACCTTTTTGAAAGTTTGTAAATTGCTTATCAAATCTTGTAAAACATTGATTGTTTTTAGGATTTGGTAATTGACTACCAGACGCGAAAAACCTCATTGCCGTATTTCAGAAGATCCTCCCGATATTGAGAGTGCGGGTTTATAACGTAGGAGCAACATTTGCTTGTCATTTGATTGACGTAAAATTCGCTACTTGCATGCATTAGTATATTTCACCGTTTGGTTCTCATTTTCCAAACATTTCTCCACCTTTTGCCAAGAAAAAAGATTTAGTGCGGAGCGTGAGAGCGGAATTTGCCCTCTGTCTTCACCGATTTCGACCGCACAGAAATATACTTGCTTTGTCGGTGACCATTGCGGCGTGTGAATCGGTAATCGTCTGGCTGCTGTTAAGTCTCGTCCTGCTTGCGGTGTGAACTGCAAGAGGACATGCGACATTAAAGTTTGACATTTCAACATACGCAACGCCTCGAAGCAATAACCCGCGTCCACGAGAAGATCATTCGGGAAGCGGAAGCGTTCCGTCCAAAGTGCTTCATCGCACTTACTGCTTTGTTGCCAAACTATGGGCGAGGCTTGCGATGCGGCGAACGTAGGCGATTGGTCGTTGAGATAACGTTTCGCAAGTGGGGCGACAGTTTGCACCGAGTACTTGGCTTAGCTCTTAGAGCACGTCGTGTGCATGAGATAAGACATGTGTCGATCACTTTCACCACCTTGCGATGTTCTGCATCATGTTTCCGAGTGGCAGCTTTTTTGAAGTTACATCGCACGTCATCAGCATGATAAAGTGACCACAAGACTCGTATTGTCGAAAAGAAATCGTTGGTTAAGCGTTGAAACAATCACCAGCGACTTACGATTTTAACTGCGCGAATTCTCGTCTCATAGGAACAGCACGAAAATTAAAATGACGCACTGCAGGAATCGTATTACAATCCTTTGCTAGACTTTTCGTATCCAATCNCAAAANAAATTAGATTTCACGTATCTGGGATTGTATGATTCACAACNTTGTAAAAAATGATCGTGAACTGCTTTTACTCCCTNCGGCTTCTTCGCAGAAAAAAGCAGCTAGAAGTCGCAGGAAACTTCTGGACATTTGCCTCAAGCGTTTCGTTAAGCCTTGGTTATGTGTGCCAACTTTTGCGACTGGCGCAAGATCTGCAGTTGTGTCATAATTTTTTGTGGGTTTTGGGTAAAAATGGGCTCTTAACCTAAGTCCTTGGATTTGAGCACTAGACTATAGTGAAGTTTGCAGTATGCATGGTGGTTACAAGTATTGTTATTTTTCTGAAGTTGCTGTGGTCAGGGAGCAAAAAGAATGTTGTATTTTCAGTGCGTGGTGGATCCCACTACTGGATTTCCAACATCTGAACTCAGCCAAAGCGTTCGTGTGTTTTGTCAAGAATGTGGCAGTGACACAACCACGCTGCAGCCAATAGCTAATGGGAAAGATGAGGCGGTGACTAAGGTTATCCAGGTGACTTCCTTATAGTTCTAGAAGGATGAACTTACAGCTATTTCATGCTTTAATAGTAAACATTGTTGTTTAATAGTTTAACAGTAAACATTGTTGCTGGGTTTAATAGTAAACACAAACGACTAAAGTAATTCTCTTCAGTTAGGTTTTGCTTCAATTCTTGACTCGGACGAGTTTCCCAACGATTAGTTATTGTATGTGGTAAAGATTTTTGGTATTTGCGTCCAAAGTCATTGCTTAACTTATTTTTTAACAATAAATTTTTGATCGAAATGTTGTCCTTTTCACAGTATTTAAGGAAAATAACGCAAAAATGTCTTTCAACAAATGTCTAATAAATTCTATACAAATTACCCTGCACAAAAATCATGTTACTGATTAAAACTGACTTTCGAAAAGCTTTTGTGTAAAATACTTGGTTGCTTTGTAGAAACCCGTTGCACTACAGTGCTCGTCGCTCGTTAACAGAGCTTTATGCAAATAATTGGTAGCACGGGATTTAAATTAAACCACACATTCCGTGTTTCGCCCATCAAGCACTGAAATCCATTTGTTATTTCGGGGATTTTTACTTGGAGACTTTCAGAATGTTGATTTACATCTCAATAGTTAAGTCGTACTCATAACAAACTATAGAAAATTTTCGGCTTCCCAGAACGTTATTTTACTGCGTCCTCAAGTGAATTATGGAGAAGATTGAACAGTTACGCCGTGGTGTTCATGCACGGTGGCATTCGTAGTCAAGTCGGTCGAAGGAAAAATGTGCTGTTTTATGAGGTTGACCCGAATGTGTGGGTTTGTGTTGCAGAACGGTTTAAATTTCAACGTAAAATGTTAACCGCAATCCCTTTAGTTGCAATAAAATGGTGTTGCTAATTTTTGTTTGAGTAATTGCGCCAACCTGACGTTTTTGACAAGTTTAACCCGAATGATTTTCAGGAAGCTCTGCAGCAGGTAAACGCAAGTGCGACATCTAGAGCGCAGCAGATTCGGAAGTGGTGCTTGTTACCAGCGGACGTTTCAGTAAAAGGTGGTGAAATAGGTGGTGAGTCGCAAAAACGTTTGAGACTATGCGTACTGCGCACGACCTATAAAATTTTGTCTATTGAAAAGTGTCATTGACATCGTACGAAGCTTTGCATTGCGGAATTCTTTGTCAAACCCAATTTTGGTCATACAGAAGATTTGTTGAATTAAGCATTAGTGAACGTTCATGTGTCCTTATTTCTTGAAATCTGGGTTCAGTTCCACATGTTCTCCACATTCCATAAATTATGTCATCGTATGTGCTGGATGTATATATTGTTGCACTTAGCAACTTTTGTCCCTGATTGTATCATGGAGTCAACTTACTGGCAAATCTTGAAAATTGAAATGTTTGAATGTTTTATCGAACAGCATCAACCTAAAAGGAATAGATAGGCGAAATGCGCTAGTTGCTAAAGCACTGTAGCCTTGGGCATGAAGAAGATGCAGAGAGGTTTGACTTGGCAGTGGAATGACCTGTGATCAATGCAATTTAACCGGCACCAAAATAGCATGTTTTCATGACGCTTTCTAAGATTATCCACATTCCCCAATCCTCTTACCAGTCAACCGCGTGATAGCCCGCTGTTCATATATTTTGAGTGTTGCCCTTTGAGTTGGAGAAAAGGAAGCCTTTGCGAGTTTTGTCCACTGATAGTCTGTGCAACCACAATTCTAGTTGAATTAGAACTGTCAAATGTACGTACAACACGTTTACGATTACGTCAGACTAATGACGTCGTGTTTATTTCTGTGTTGGTACACAGGTCCAACGATGAAAATCCGCCGCGAATTCATTATGAGTAAGTACCGAAATGTCATAGACGCTATCTACGAAAACAAAGTTGATGCCTCTCCTATCACTTTGCCTGCCATACACGATTTGGACTGACTCTTTGAATTTATTAAATGTGTGGTCTTTCCCACCGTTCGCGCACATTGTGACTCATTTTGTACTTTCACGATGCCTATCTTCGTATTTTTCATGACGACCTTCGCTCCGGTGCAATATTGTCTGTGTTTTTTCTCCGGAGCGACACCTATCGAACTGTGATTTTGTGAATGTTGCTTTGGCAGCACCAAACAGCCAAGTATAGTTCTGTAACAGTCTCACAAAATTTTCCCCGTTTGTGAATATTAAATCGCGCTCTTGTTTCATCTCCGACTTCAGTGCTTCCAAAGCTTGTTTAGTGGGAACTTAACCACTGTTAGATGATTTTGCCTTCAGTGGTCGCAATGAATAGCTGTATGTCATCTCATCATTTAGAATTGTCTTTTCGTAATCGTCTTTGTGAGCAAACATATGAGTAAATTTTCCTTGTTTGTTTTGCCTTGTTGCGTGTAACTGGCCAAGGTGTCATCTTTACGCAGTAAAACAGTATCAGCAATGCGATGGGATGTGGGATGCATATGTTTTTCCATATGTTTAACAGTCAACGAAAACCAATAGTGTTTTGTGCGGAGTGATGCCTTCTATCGCGTTTTACAGAAGGCGTGAAACCTCAGAAGCGTTTTGCATATGGAATATGAGGGTGCAGCTGTCTAGTGCCAGTTTGTTAGAGTTGTTGTGAAGCGAGGAAGTTGCACTGCTTTGTAAAAAATGCGCTCGGCCAAATGCTTCGCCGTATAAACAATTTCGGAATGCAGGTGCAGCAATGAGAGTTGAGAATGCGCACATTGGGCATTAATGCTTTTTTAAGTAATTTCACAGTTGTCCAATCGGCGAAAGCAGTGCCCCCTCCAACAAGGGCGGATCCAGCAAGTAAATTATGGGGGACGATTTCAGTAATATTTGGTAGTCAAGTCTTGTAACGGGTTCACTACTGTAAAAGAGAATTATACTTCAAAAATATTGCTGTGACAAAACTATAGACGGCAAAATGGCATGATATCGCGAATGATGTTTTTCGGTTTGTACAAAATCATGGTGAATAAAGTTACGTTTGTAGGTTTTAGGGGTGGCGATCGCCCCAATCGCCCCCCTGGATCCGCCCATGCCCTCCAATATTTTTTTCCGATGCGGTTGGTTTGGCAACTTATTGGTAAAAAAGCAAACCTAACAAAATCCCACGAACTGCGCAGGGCTAGCACTCTGCTTTAGATAATCGCTATTGAAGATTTTTGGTTATCAAACCTCTACGAATCAATAAACAGAGAGTTGAAGTTGCAATGTACCGTGTATCACTGACACCTACAGTTAAATCAAATGGAGTGGTTATATGAACCCGTTACTTTTATTTTTCTAGTTGTTGATGTTATCTGCTATCGAGCAGTTTGATCAAACAGAGCACGGAAGTAGTTTTTTAAAATTTGCCACACGAGCTATAATTTCATGCCGAAGTAGCGTAACTGCTTTGATAATAATAGACGGTTATGGTAGGCAAACTTTTTGACTCATGGGTCGCATTGCATTCTAAAATTTGGCAAATGGTCTGGATAGGAAACAGATGAATGGTCTTGCGGGCCGAAGTTTGTCCATGTGTAGCATATGAAACTTGGAAAAATAGGCGATAGGCAAAAATTGGAAATAGCATATTTGCAACAACGTTAGCTACAAGTTGTGGTTAAACAGGAATGTAGCCAAGGGCAGGCCCGTAACCAGGGGGCGCAGGGGGTCGAATCCCCCCTACAAAAATTTTCGCCACCCTGGAAAAATGTGTTGGTCATAGTTGAAAACTATTAGACATACTGTAGTTAAAAAAATTTGGGCCCCTCTCAGAAAACCCTTCGCCACCCCTGTTGTTCCAAGCTGGTTACGGGCCTGGCCAAGGGTACAAGCCATACTTAAAATGGAACTGTACCCACCAACGCTAGTTTCTCTGTTGTTGCTAGCGTTTCACTAATTTCTGCATTGATGATGATTAACGCATTTCACGTATTGTTACTAGCGTTTTCATTGTCATCTGCTGCACCTCTCTTAGCGTTAGCCTTTTTGGGTTAACAAAGCAAGTCACCTTTTTCTGAAATACAGTAAACCTCGGTTAATCCAGATCTTCGCCAAAACCGGATGAAACTGGTGGTACGAATGATTTCTAACGTTTTTCTTTATAAAAATCATCGGTTTATTCGGATTTTTTAATCCGGATCTTCGCCAATACCGGATAAAATCTGTGCTTTTCACATCTCGTAATCCGGATTTTATCCACTTGCACGCTGTTGTGTTCTTAAAGTGTATTCACTGGTTTCTAGGTAAGATTCGGCACCTTTCAGGTGCAACGCAAGCGTGCTCACGATCACCAACGGACGCTTAGAATTATCATAACATCGACCGCAACTGCGCGCAACATTCGACTTATAGAAGGCACGATTATTACGTCACACACGGGCATAGCATACCACGTTGAACATAATGCTCAAGGCACGCCGCCGCACCACGACTTCAGTCCATTGATCAGTGTTGAGTGTGCGTATGTAGAGTATTATCCCTGAGTGTATTGTACTCGTTGACATGTCTCAGAGACTGCTTATGGACCAGTCGCAGAAATCTCGGTGTCAGTCCAAAATCCCAGAGTTCTCGCAGCCAAGTAACCTAAATTTATGAACTTGAGATTGTTCATAACTACCTGGATATGGCGGTTACTAGTTTTTTGTACCATTGTAAATACATCACTAAATGCATTTTGCTTCTGCGAAAGTCTGCTGTTGGGTCGTAAATGCGTTCAATTTAAGTAATTTTCACCGATATCTCAGTACTTAGATGACGTCAGACTAGAAGCAACCATCTTCAGTTAATCCGGATCTTCGCCTAAACCGGATAAAATCGTCGGTCAAATCGAAGCCGGAATAACCGAGGTTTACTGTAAAACAATTTCTGCTTCGTCTGTGGGAGTCTGTTCGGTTGAAGGGCTACGAGCGTTGAGCCCAGTCAGCAACTAAATTTGTAATCCACAAATTTGTTCAAGATTTAGGTCCAAGCAGGACCTCTGCGCGATACTATGGATAGGCATACCATATTTTTGTGATTGAAAACCGGGACGCTTCGGAAGAACGAGCCTCATCAGTTAACTATGGTTCATATCTTACTGAGCATGTAGCCATTTTTTATTCCTGTAGTTGAGGCACCAAGAAAAACTAAAATAATGCATTTTACT
>JGI24159J19872_10000157_pt1 | contig 46442 bp, 37 predicted proteins | sample Ectturendosymbi4_FD_19872 | JGI IMG/M metagenome (IMG submission 19872) | reverse complement strand
ACCACCTAACAGTTGGCGCCCAGGGCCAGGCAAAGTGGGTCAAGGTGGCCTAAAAGTCCTCCACTTATGACGTCACTCACAAAAAACCCGCATCCCCAAGCAAAAAATTTTTTTTCAAGTGCAGACTAGAAGATTTGCCGCGTCTTTCGAGACTTTTACCAGGTCTGTAGAGCATACCAGACCAGAGAAATTCCCGCACAAAGTCACGTGCGTTTAGGCGTTTTTTTTTCCAAAAATCCCCGAAACCTAGCGGACGCCTAAGAGTTAACACTTTCGCTCTCTGTCTATGTATCTGCACAAAATGTTTTTTCTGGAGCAGATACCAATCTACATACAGATCTGGCTTCTATTGGATACCAGCTATATTTTTTTTCACTTGAAAGTTCAAACATTTACGTATGAAAACTATGAAGAGAAATAGTGGATTTAACAAATGAAGCACTTGTTTGAGCTTCAGTTTCAAGATATTTCAACACCTTGTCTTCCGTTAGGCGAAGGCTAAAATCCAGCAGTTTGCACATGTTTTTGCGTGGGAATATCTCTGCCGACAATTGCGCTAGAGAGCTGTTCAAACCCTCAAAAGATTCGGCAAGTCTTCATGTCTTCAAAGAAAAATTTTTTTTGTTTTGGGTCTCACGTTTTTTTGTGAGTGACACCATAAGTGGAATTTGTTTTAGGTCGTTTTGGTCCACTTCATCTGGCTCTAGGCCCAAACCACTAGATGGTAGTATGTCGCTCAAGTTTTTATTGGAGACTAATCTAAAATCTGAGTCTTTTAATACTTTGATCGACTTGCTAAGGTTTTGGGTTCAAAAGTTATGATCTATAATAAACAAAGTAATTAATACCATAATAAGATAATTACTTCGTTTGTTTCAGATCATACCTTTTGAACCAGAAACGCTACAAAGTCGATCAAGGTCTCAAAAGATGCAGATTCTAGCCTAGTTTCCAATGAAAACTTCAGCAAAATACTTCTGTCTAGCGGTTGGACCCAGGTCAGGTACCAACGGTTAAAAATGGCCAAAAACCTACGTTGCTTATGACATCACTCACAATAAAATGAAACCCAAAGCCAAAAATTTTTTTTCATTGTTGACTTGAAGACTTGCCGAGTCTTTTGAGGGTTTGAACAGTTCTCTAGCACAATCGGTTGAGAAGCTATGCGGTTGGTAAGTCAACCGAAATGTTGCTGGTTTTCCCTGATTTCCAAGTACGATATATTTGTAGACCGGCAGCCAATGTGTTAAAAAACTGGCATAAATACGGTAAACTTTCAAAAACTGTCTGGTTCCCCAGGGTGTTCTCAGAGATAACCAGCAGTACTGAAAGTGTCAAACTTAACAAATGTTAAGCAATACTTATTACATACTTTATGGGAATAGGGCCATGAAAAGCAGATTACACTCTAGAACAAACTGATTCATAAAAGACCAGAATAATATGATATAGAAAGTTACTCAGGGCAGGGATGTACTCAGAAGAAATATTTGAGGGAGGGCTAGAATTATGAACTCCACTGATTGGCTTTAGGTGTTCATGACAATTTTTCTTGATGGTCCAGCACCAATATATCATAAATTTCATATTTTTTGGTTTAGAATGAGTATGAACTTGTACTTATGCTACAATGTTAGCATGAACCAACCAACTCAATCCTAAAGGCCTTGAATAGAAAATATTAACCATTTACTAAAACACTGTCAATTTTATCCAAATATTTTTATGAGTAGGTATCAAAATGGTCACGCGTTTGCAGCAGCAACATACTGCAAATCCATTTTGATCTAATAAAACACCAAAAGATTCAATTATGCATAACACAACTAGTACCATACCTGAGGATAACAGCTTGTCATTTTGAAAGCTAAAGGCAAGACAAAATATGTTAGACAGATGGGTTCCACTCATAGATACAGGTTTATAATCACGGTGTAACAAAGCACTTGACATGTTCCACAGTAAAACTCGCTTGTCATCTCCACCTGTTAAACATAGAAAAATCATCCAACTAACAATAGAACACTTTCTGTTGAAACAGGGATCTCCAAACTACAACCCAAATCTAGTTCGCAAAGCAATTTCATCAGGCTGCAAAGACACTTTGTCAACAATGAAAAATTATATATTTACAAAACATTTTGTTGATTTGGTGGAATGTGACATGGCCCGAAACAATCACATGATAAAGATGTCTGGCTCTCGAACTATTGTGTAATAGCTTATGGCCCTCAGACAAAAATTTTGGATACCCCTATTTTAAAAGAATAATATTTCTCATTGTTGCCTTTACACAAGGCTTGAAAAAATGTAAATTTCTCATGAAGTTTGTCAAAAATTCCCGTGGGCTGCAAGTTGGAGACGATCGCCCCTTTATGACGTAGCAAAACAAATTTGTTTTCTTGAAAACGATGCACTCAAGAATCACAACTATCACTGCGTTCACATGGATCAACTTGGATTGATTCAGTCTACCAGCATCGGTTCTCATTCAACATGTAAACAGCTGCATCGCTGCGGTGTACCACGCCACCGCTCAGCACGCAAAAACGAGATGCTGAGTGCAAAACCGATGGAAGCGGCAAATCTTCACACCTAATCCTTGTTTAACACGTTGAGAGCCAGCCTACGGTATATTCGTACTTGGATTTCGGCCTAAAAAACGGCAGTTTTCGGTTGCCTTACCAATGCCCTAGCTCCTCCGCCAATTGTGCTAGAGAGCTGTTCAAGAGCTAAAACGGATCGGCCAGTCTAGTAGTTTGCACTCAAAAACAAATTTTTTGGTTGGGGGTTGTGGATTTTTTGTGAGTGACATCATAAGTGAAGTAGTTTTAGGGTCATTTTGGCTCATGTTACCTGGCCTACGGTCCAACCGCTAGGCCAAAGTGTTTCGCTGAAATTTTCATTGGAAAGTAGGCTTGAGTCCGAGTCTTTTGAGCCTTTGATCGACTTTCTAGCGTTTCTGGTTCAAAACTTCTGATCTAAAATAAACAAATTAATTAATTATCTAATTAGTCAAATATTTTTACTAACTTACATCACAACTTTTGAACTCGAAATCCCAGCAGGTCATCCAAAGTATCAAAAGACTCAGATTGTAGTCTAGTTTCCAGTAAAACTTAAGCGAAATACTACCACCTAACAGTTGGCACCCAGGCCCAGGCAAAGTGGGTCAAGGTGGCCTAAAAGTCCTCCACTTATGACATCAATCACAAAAAAAACGCACTCCAAGCAAAAAATTTTTTTTCGAGTGCAATTGACTAGACTGGCCGATCCGTTTAAGCCGCTGAACAGCTCTCTAGCGCATCGGGCGGAGGAGCTAAGGCGTTGGTAAGGCAACCAAAAACTGCTGTTTTATTTTTGCGAAAATTGTCGAAACCAGGCGGCTCTAAAAGTGTTAACGGGCTTCTAAAATTTTTATTTTGTGGGCACTATTCAATTTATAAGGAATTTTTTTACTACATTAGTGTTTTAGATCATTTATTTAAATAATATGGACTGCTTACATGAAGCTTCGCAACAATCGCAGGCATACGGAAAATCGTAACATGGTTTCTGACGACAAACAAATCGTAGTTTGTAGACCATTGAGAGACTTCTAGACAGCACACTAAAAATATCCTATGGATAACAAATCTCCAACGCATGTGTTACGGCAAGATTGTACGTAACTTACACAGCAGGGTCGAGCAATTCCTACTCTCAAGTTGCGTAATCATGGCATGCCTACGGCTCCTGCATGGAATAAGCAAGTGGTTCTCAGCCTTTTCGCTGAAGGGAGACAAATCCAGATCTACGATTTTCTGAGAGAGTCGCACTAAACATTTTAAGGCAAGTCAATTCACACGTTTTGTTTTATTGCAGAACAAAGTCTGTTACAAAATATTAGAGTTTTTATTCATAGGCATAGCCAGGGGGGCCCATTGGGCCATTCCCCCTAATTTTTAGAACATATAGTCATTTTGTGCTTTGAGAGACGGTATCCCAAACAAAATAGTGTTAACAGTTTGCCCCTCATTTTTGGGCTGGCTAAGCAACTGGTTTTATTGAAAGACTGCTGAGAGCGCAACAAAAGGTGCTTGGAAGCAGCATGTGCTAGTGGTGCAACATTTGAAGTGATTGTGGTGTCATGTTTCAAACGTTGATAATTGTTGCGGCCAGTTCGGTGGTGGCGAATTTGGTTTTTAACGATCCGACCTGTAGAACAATATTCAGACAGTGTTAAAAGTTTTTGTTGAGTGAGCGTTCTACGCATGAATGCATTTTTTTGAATGTGAGTGTGCAGTTAACAGAGTGAGCTTGTTGTGAGTGGACGCTTGTTTGGGCACGAGTTGAACATTTTTGCTATAAACTTGATCGCGTTGAAGCTTTTTTGCATATTGTGTTACTTTCTGCAACAGAAGGTCTGCAGCATTGCAACTTATAGCAACAGTATGAAAACTAACAGCTTTTTGCCGCCATTAGGAGTCTGCGACAGGCAACTAGGTTAACCAAAAAAGGCAGAGCTTGTCTCAAGAAAAGCCAAAATAAGCCAGATAGCAGTCCCAAGACATAGGCTACACATACAGTAAAACATGCATAACCAAACAAAAATAGACATTAAAACTCGTCAGAACCATCGATAAAATACAATAAAGATTTTTATAAGCAATTTCTTTCCCCATAAATACACTGTCGTACATTTACTTCTTATTACATACATCGAAAATTTTTAGGGCAACAGTAAAATCTTTGCAATATTCTTTGCACCCTGCATGGTCATAGATTCCCATTCAAAGAGATTTGTAATGAATATGCAGTTCAGACAATGTTTAGCCAGAGCCAAGCCTTTCAGACTAAAAAAAATATAAAAGAAAAAGCCAGATATTGACTGGTATTTTTGATTTTCAAGAAAAGCCAAGTGCGTCAAAAAAAGCCTGATTTTCAAAATTTGGCTTCAAAAACGCCAAATTTGCAACCCTGCACACGACCAGCGACAGCATGAGACCATTGTTAGGTAGGGGTAACTGTTGCGTCACAAGGCCAGGTATTGGACTTCCATGACTGAGCAAGGAAATTCATACAGTCCGTTTTGTGGTTTTCTTGCAATTCTTGGCATATTATTTGATTTTACTTGACTTGCAGCTGATTAATTTCCTGCGAGTATGTACGATTTCCTGTGAAGCTCATTCCCGATTTACACACTTTCCGCAGCCCTGCATTTACATTAAACAGAATTGTGAACTAATGCAGATCGCATAGTGACCTTGCAAGCTCACAATACAGGAAACAACTCAGGCCACAGACAGATACATTGACTAACAAAGATATTACCATTGCCTTGTCAGCACAAAGTCTTCACAGATGACGCATAATGCTGGTCGTACCAAATCCAAAACAAGCTATGGTTATGGCATGTATTTGAAAATATAATTCACATGCTTTCTAGAAATTTTGCTTTAGTTTTTTGTCATTTCACCCACAAGCTTTTGGTTGTAATTTACAAGACTGAGATGTGTAGATTACATGAAATCAATTTCATATTAGAATATTTTGCCTTTTGATGAGTGCATCACCCTTGTGGAGACTAATTGCTGAATTGTGAAAAAGTGCAAGTTTGAACTCTTTGGTTCCCCAATGCCTTCTCTGGCTTTGCGATAGAAATTAGTTGTGCTCTTCTCCAGATTGAGAATTTTTAGTTGGCACAGGCAGGAATTGAAGAAATTGCACAATCAGGATTTGAGAACTGATCCGGTGTGGAGTATGAAGTCCAAGAACATATAAACCAATCCTGGAGATTTTGCTGGTTACAGGTGGTTAAGAGGGGTAGCAAGCTCCCCTGGAGTGAAAGGGCCATAGTTGCTATCTCCCTAAGGTGTTGGGGCCTGATTTTTTTTGGTCATAGACCGAAACGTTTTTGAAATGACAGGAAATAATTTAGTAATTTCTGTCAGAAGGTCTGAAAATACAGGCTAATGAACATTATTACAGGGAGTTTTGATACAACTGTGAGACAAATGATGTTTCAGTGACCAAAATGTCCCAGCAAAAAATGGCCAAATGTCTCAGCCAAAAAAAACACGCCACTCATAAAAATGTGAAACCCAAAACCAAAAACTTTTTTTCATTGCAGGCTCGAAGACTTGTCACATCTTTCCAGGGTTTGGATGGCTCTCTAACGCAATCGGCGGAGGAGTTATGGAGTTGCAAAGTGATAGCCTTATAAGTGGCTCAAACAGGTCTTAAAGGTAAACATAGCCCAGATCCAAAGGTGTTAAGAATAACCTGGAAACATTGCATTGCTAAAATATTCACAATATTCTTATTGCTAGTAGAGTTCAATTTTGATTTGATTATTGTTGCCAGCTACACTATTGTTCAATTCTGAAAACAGCTTCTCAGCCAAAACCTACACTTTGGCGTCCGGCTGCTTTCGGGGATTTTCGGGAAAAAAAACACCTAAATGCACGTGGCTTTGCATAGGAATATCTCCGCTCCTGTACGGGTTACGGATCTGGTCGAAGCGTGAAAAGACGCAGCAAGTCTTCTAGTCTGGACTCAAAACAATTTTTTGCTTGGGGATGCGGGTTTTTTGTGAGTGACGTCATAAGTGGAGGACTTTTAGGCCACCTTGGCCCAATTTGCCTGGCCCTGGGCACCAACCGTTAGGTGGTAGTATTTCACTGAAGTTTTTTCTGGAAACTAAGCTACAATCCGAGTCTTTTGATACTTTGGATGACCTGTTGGGGTTTCGGGTTTGAAAGTCATGATGTTAGTTAGTAAAAATATTTGACTAATTAGCTAATTAATTAATATGTTTATTTTAGATCATAAGTTTTGAACCAGAAACGCTAGAAAGTCAATCAAAGGCTCAAAAGACTTGGACTCAAGCCTAGTTTCCAATGAAAATTTCAGCGAAACACTTTGGCCTAGCGGTTGGACCCTAGGCCAGGCGACATGAGCCAAAATGGCACTAAAACTACTTCACTTATGATGTCAGTCACACAAAATCCGCAACCCCCAACCAAAAATTTTATTTAGAGTGCAATCTACTAGACTGGCCAATCCGTTTGAGCCCTTGAACAGCTTTCTAGCGCAATTGGCGGAGGAGCTAGGGCATTGGTAAAGCAACCGAAAACTGCTGTTTTTTAGGCCGAAATCGAAGTACGAATATATCGTAGACTGGTTCTCAAAGTGTTAATAGATGTGATTCTGCGATTCTATTACCTTAGAGGGTACAATTATCGTTTTTATTGCTTTATGGTAGAATGTTTGGTTCAGTTATTATGTAAAGTGTTTTTTTGCACAAAAAGTTTTTTTTGAGGTGAAGTTAATGATTATATAAATTATGGCAGTTAGTTTGCTCTTTGTCTTCCATGAATTGTAAGCTTTTTATTTCTTTGTGTACGTTCATTTAAATGCTATTATTTTAAAGGTCAAGTCTACTCATATTTCACCAGAATATTCCACCTCAACCATTTAATTTGAGATTTGCAATCCAACTGTTCTATTTCTGAGTGGTTGCCCATTCTTGTATTTCTTATGAAAATTATAAAATCTGTCACACTTCAAGCTAAACCATACTGTGATTGTGTGTATGATGCTTATTTTGGCAGTAAAGTGCCTAGCATATATTCGTGTTCTAAGTAATTGCAATAAAAAATTTGGCATTTTTTGCATTTTGATGTATGTTTTATTGTAGAAAACATTAATAATGTTCTTTAGGATTTGGTATTTAAGTAATCTATAGTTTTATGCATCTTCAAGAAGTTCATGATTTAACAAGTTCTTTTTTAATTGAGATAGGTATAACTATCACATAATGACAAACACAATATTTGAACCTGAGCCATTTTGCATGTGGTGACAGATAGGTATTTTAACAAATCTTCGTAAAGAAACATTGACATAGTCTGTGAAACTGACAAGTGAAGCTGTTGAGCTATTGCCTATAGCAGTTTTGTGACCACAAGAAAAAAATTCAGTGACACAACTTCTTGGTTTGTGTTACTTCTAGTTCTGCTTGTGTAGGTCAGTGGTTTTCAACCTTTTTCATGCAGCGACCCATTTTGCAACCCAATTTAACCTAACAACCCCCTTTCCAGTCAAGCATATGTGATGTGGTTGTGTTTGCACAATAGAAAATCACATTGACTAAAAAATAACATATGATATCACTATGTTGAACAAAGACTCATTTATTCTGCCAAGCTTTTTAATATATTTGTTGTTTTGAGAGCAGTCATCTTTGGACTTAACCTGTGCTTCTTGCTAAGGCAGTTGAGGTTATTGTTTTTTGTTATTGCACAAAGGGTGTTACTGTAAGTCTCTTTGTGACAACTGTTATGTGTGCTAATGCTGGTTCAACACACTACTAAAACTAAAGTGGCCTCAGAATAGGAAGTTGAGTTTTATACCACTGAGCTATTGCATCCATTGTATGAACTTATGCTGTGCTTGCTTGGATTTATGAGTGTTTCAATATTAGGGGTAACCTGGTTGCATATCTGAATATGGATGTTTCTTATGGTTTTAAAGTGCATTTTTATAGATTTTTTGTTTACATTTGAAGGAAATGATGAACAAGTGTTAATACATGATGTTACAACAAGGCAATTGCTCAATGTTTCCCTGAGAGATGATGCTATATATTCTATTTCATCCCATCCCAATGATGCGAATGTGTTTGCTACTGCTTCTGAAGATGGAAAAATACATATGACTGATCTAAGGTTGGAAAAGTTTGATATGAAAATGATTGTGTTTTGTAGATATACTCAGCAATCAATAGAATCCAACTTCCAGTTATTGATGAAAAAAATTGAAGATGTAATGTAATTTAAAGTAGAGGTCACGAGAAGGCTGTACTCTAAAACAGGGTCTCAAACACACAGCCCGTGGTGGGCCACGTGTGGCCCGCAAGAACATTTTGTGTAGCCCGTGATGCTTTTTTGGATTTTCAATCAACATTTGCCTTATTTAATTTATTCTCAGGTGCTTAAAAGTTCTCGGCTAGAGTAAACAAGTTCCTTTTAAACAAAAATAGAGATGGCTAGAAATGATTTCCCTATAACTCATTAACTCATACCTTTTGCAGGAAATAAGATGAAAAGCTGTTTCTAACAGGTTCAGGTACCGCCATTGTTGCGTCAGCGTCATAATGTGACCCTCAGGTTACTTTATAAGTCCACATTTGGCCCTCGGAGCAGTTTGAGATTTAGACCCCTGCTCTAGAGTCAATGGTGTTTATCAATCTATACCAGACTTGCACAACATACAGCCCATGGGCCACATGTAGCCCACGATAGCTTTTGCAATTCCAGAATATGTTGCAACAGCTCGACTGTGGATAATTAATTGTCATTCCAGAATTTCTTTCAAACTACAACAAAATCAAATATTTTGTTGGTGAATATGTAGAAAGGGTAATGCACAATTGTTGAAAAAACTGACAAATACTTTATCTCATTGGGTAAGTTATATGATTAATTGGCAAGATTGCACCAAAAATGCATCTGTCACAATGAAGTCTGACAGTTAGTAAGTAAATATACAGTTACAAATTCCAAATGCAACAAAATTGGCTAATCGCATATCAATTTTGTCAGACATATTTATGCAATTATCTGATGCATCTTCCATGTGCAAGACAAGGATGCTTGTTATGACACAGGTGCAGGTCAGCCAGTGTAGAAGGAGCTTTGAAAGATAGCATTAGGTCAAAGTCTTCGAAATGAAGCAAAGTGGTAAAAAGACTTTTCTCCTCTGCTGAAAAGTTCAGGCCCAAATATAATATAACAAAGGCCAGCATGTGCACTGCATCTGCAACAGTGACTTTATTGGTGCAGACTGGTCAGAATAGTAACCAACGTGCTGTATGTGTAGGTGATTACAAAAGTTGTACATGCCTGTGTAGAATTAATNAATCAGTGCCATTGTCACAGAACTTAAAAGAGAGATAGTGATTTACTTTGTGTCTGCATGCTGCAACCAATAGAGAGTGTTAAAGGAAACACTGCTGGATCCTATCATAATCATTTAACTGTGGGTTAATTGTTCTTTGTGGCAAAATTACTGATCAGGGGTCGGCAACCTTTCCCTTGTCGCAGGCCCAAAACAAATTCTGTAGGTGTAGGGTATGGCAGGCTGTACTAATTTTCTACCAACAATTCCATTCCTTTTCTATTTATGATGTTGCTAAAACTTGAGAATTGATGAAATTTGAATCAGATTAAACTCCTGATTTCTGCAGTTCATAGCGAAGACCCAAAATATGAAATACAGCACAATTGTAGCACGGTGCAGTTTCTCAAAAGAAGTCCCCCCTTAGTGTGCATGCAATACAGGAAGCTGCAAGGAGGGCAGATTCATAAAATATAACATAGCCTAATACCAGTAGACCGGCCATAAAGTTACTGTACTACAATTTGCAAAGGGGCTATGGGCTGGATGATGTTGTTTGGCAGGCCGTAGGTTGCCGACCCCTGTTATAGATTATATCCCGTATGATTTATGGAAATGTTTTTAAAACTGATGCATGTGTATTTCAACTGGCTAAAGCAGGTTATCGGTCAAAACTTATACTATATCGTAGTTGCCTTTGTGTGAGTTGCTTAAGCAGTGTGCAATCGCTAAATTGCTGATGTTACATGGGAAAGTCGACCGTGGCTTTTATTGATCTAAAAAGAAACTCTAAAATTCAGCTGAAACCAAGTATATATCAGATTGTTGGTAAAACACACTTTTTGTTTTCAGAAACACTTCCTATTCTCTCTTTAGAAACACGTTTTTGTACAATTACTCCAGACATTTAAAAAGTGCTTGTGTTCGATGCTGCCAAATGCCCACAGTACTTGGAGAGGAAACTTAATTTTTATTGTAAAGATTGTTTGGCAGTAATTGACACAGCCTGTAATAATGTGGTTCACACTACAGTTATGCTAATGCTCGTCAATGCAAGGTAAAAATTTTTACCTGGTAAGTGCAGGCCTCCATTCAAAAACTATTGATGTTCTGCAAGTTGCTTAGATAGAGTGGAATAGTGTTGAGCGGTATGTGGCAAATGTTAAAAACGTCCAAAGTTTTCACTTTTCAGTTGAGCTTAATACGGATTAGAACTACGCAAAGTTTTTTTAACCTTCTCCACAAATAATTTTACCCATCTGTGCAAAATATCTCAAATAGTCCAACTGGATTTGTACGTAATGCACTTAAAACTAAATAGAAAATAGCAAATTTATTTTGTTGGAGATATGTTAGCAATTGCTAGTACGTAGCATATCCCGTCGTGGTATGACGTTGAGTTGTCGCGCATGCGAATGAAGTGCGAACGCAAGCACTGTACACATACGCAAAAATTCATGAAGTATGTGCTAACAATGACAAGAACACATACTGTATACAATGACGTTAAGGCAGCAGGGATTTGTTTAAGATGATACCGAGGTTGCCTGTGCCTCAGCCCATGCACTTCACACTCCCATTTTGTTCGTTTTTTTCTCTGAGACATTTCGGTCATTTTTTGCTGAGACAAATTGGTCACTGAAACATTCAGTCATTTGTCTTACAGTTGTAAAACTCGCCGTAACAATGTTCATTAACCAATATTTTCAGACATTCTGACCGAAATGATTAACTTTTTTTCGGTCATTTCAAAAACATTTCGGTCTATGACCGAAAAATGACTGAAGAAAAACCAGCTCTCCGTGAAAGTTTTCCGATGCGATGCTGTTATTATACCTTTTGTATCAAATTCGTTCCAAAAAATGTTTTTAGGTTTACGCTTAAGTAGATATCAAATGTGCAAAAATTCTATAGTAGACACAAAATTTTGGAAAATATGTGTGTTGTCAGTCACTGATACAGTCAATGAAGAAGTTTGGACACAAATTTTTCAAGAGCACTCTTCTTTCTTGAAAAAAAACATTAATTTGAAAGAGTTGTGTCCGGCGTGATGTTATCTGGTGAAAACCGGACCAGTACAGTTTTTTGTACTTTGAAGCAATTTGCTTGCAACATTTTAAGACACTTACGACCACTTTTTTGAGATCACCCTGCTAGGAGTTCGCTTCATTGGTACGATTCGGCCAAGTTGTAGACTGACGTGTTGGTGCAAGACTTACTGGCGATACAACAGGTTGCTTTTTTTGTTTGTAGACAACCTTCACAGTCGGATACCGTGTGTTTATGTAGCTTTTTGTCTGCTTTTCATGGGGTCGCATTCAACCCAGCCGAACCTAACTACATTGCAACTGCTCATTCGAGACAAGGCGCTGGATTATGGGATGTAAGAAAGCCGAAAAGGTACTGCGACTTTTTCCAGTAAAGTATTGTACAAGTCAAGAGTTTTATGAAGCGGCATTCGATGACTTGCCTAGACCGAAAAGATCAGCCGGGATAACCTTAAATCTCTTTATGAATAGTGTAATTTCGGCATCAAAAGCTACACCTGCTGTCATTGCTAATGCGTCAAATTAAAATGCCGCTTGCTCATTTTTGGAGGTTCAAGCCTGATTGTTTTGCGTTTTGGTTTTTATTTTTTGTTATTGCGCGTTCGGAAAGTTGTGTCAAAATTGCTGTCATTTTTTGGCATTTACATGGGGTTTTTTAATCGCAAAATGTTCAAATGATAATTGTACAACTGTGCACGGATTGTGTTGTCTTTTTGTCTATTAGGGATGCATACAGCATCGACTTTAATTTTTCCTGTGGTTTCACTTTTTCTAGAGTTTCCGTGGTTTGTACAACTACAACATGAGTCCGATCTGCTGTGTAGCATATGGATTGTTATCGTTAAGAGTGTGTAAATGTAGGTTGTAGCTAGTTTGTTCAACAAATTTTTCAAATTCATTTTAGCGCATGGCGATCCTGACGAGTTTGTAAGCCAGTGTTATATAATACCAAACTTAATTGGTAATCACTGAAATTTCCTGATCGATTTTATTTTGCAGCCTTTTGCTTCGATATGGCGATCCTTGCAATAACGACAGTGCAATGAGCGTGTGCTTTAATGACATTGGAAGCGAACTGTTTGTTTTGAGGCGGAGAAGCTCACCCATCTTATACAAGACTGACGATCCAGTATGTATAGATGTCATGAAAATACCAGAAGCATTTTTATTCGTATTCCTCATGTTCAGGTTTGCTCATAGGTCCCTCGTGCTGTTTTTAAGCAGTCCAAATACGTGAACTCATGCACCATGAAAAGTGGATGCTTCGCAGGAGAAAACAATGAGGTACGTGGCCAAGACTTGACATCGTGTTGTTTCGCCGTCGACGTCCAAGCGTTTTTGTCCGCCCCGTCAACTTCCGGGTGTAAATGCATTGCTTTGACGTCAACTTGAATTATATCATAAGACCGCCAAGATCTGTGGATGATATTTAAAAAACTTGTTTAATGACTCCGGGTCCACAGGGAAGGTTCTTGAGTTGAATACGAAAGCAAATATGTTGTAACCATTTAACTGGCTTTGCCACCCCCCAAGCTTCGTGCTACAAAATGATGCAAGGGTGAAAACAATGAAATGTGCACTCTTACCACAGTCAATTTGGATCAGTTGCGCTGCTCAGATGTCAAACCAATGGTTAAAGTCTGGTGTTCGAAAAGCCCACAAAACTGTGGAGTGAAACGCTGGGTTCGAAATGCGGATTTGGCGAAAAAATTCATGCTTTTTAACCTTTTTTAAACTCCCAACGCTTGCTTCAATAGTTTTAAGAAGCTCTAATATTTTTACGAACGCCTTCAGCAATGATTTAATCGTCTAGTTCAGTGGTAACCAATCTTTTTGTATCCGCGTACCGGTCAGCGTTTGACAATTTTACCGCGGCACGTTCTTCAGACGTTTTCCGTTTCCCTGTTGGAACTTCGTTTGGTTTTGTTGTCGGGATAGAAAGGCCGTTGGTGTGTATTATTTGAGTATTCGTGGGTAAACAGAAAAACATATTTATTGCTGCGTACGCTCTTGCTCCAAGCAAATCTAACGTCGACATTAATTTCAGCTGGCGCTTTGTTGTATATTTAATACAGGCTACGAAACTATCTATTTTGCGATGACATTATGATAACATCTCTGGTGAGCTTCTTGCATTTACAAACAGAAAAACCAGACACTTGTGAAAATTTAGCGCTTTAATGAGGTTTGTCATCGAAGGTACCGTGAAATCTCTCGCATTGACAACTTCAGAGAATTTTAGCTGTTTACTTTCAAACGCTGGCAGTTTGTCCATGTTTTCCAACTCTGACAGTTTGCATTATTGTGTGGTAGACTACGAGCAGCTGCGTGCTGATTTTACCATTTATTGATGCTTTTAATATTTTCTGTCTCAGTATGTCGTATCAGGATCAGATGATTTTAATGTGTATGTCTGGAAGATACCACCGTATTTCAACAGGGAAGATACGTCCCGTGTGGAATCAAGTCACATTATTCTGAGGGGACATAGATCGATAGTTAATCAAGTAAGGTTCACAAAGCTTCGCGACTGGTAATGTCTTTGAACGTTAAACGCTCGCAACTTGCGATTGCACCTCCCCAGGTACGTTATAATACCGAAACACAAACTCTAGCGTCGTCGGGAGTGGAGAAGGCTGTCAAGCTGTGGTCACCGTTCAGATATCCCGGATGGCGAGGTCAGATTGAGGATGAGTCTCCTCATTCAGCCACGAGGCAACTGTATTCCAGGAATGATTACATCAACCTTGTCTTGCAGAGGTAGGAACTGACGTGCAAACGAAAAACTATTGTTTTATCCTTAGCACAAATATTTGTTTGTTGGTAAGTGTATATTATGCTTGCAGTGGCGCATCCATGAATCATGATTATGAAACCGAAAACACAGCTGAGGACCCAAGGATGATCGTGTTTTTTGATAGTTTGCTGCAACACGACATGGGACGATCTGTGGATGATTCAGATGAAGAAATGCCTGGAATAGTGGCGTGGTAAAAACATTTATGTTATACGTCTGTTAGATTTGATTAACAGAGCTAACACACCATATACTGGCCTAGTTCATACGACACGCATCGCCTTAAAAGGCTTCTCGTTTTTCCAAAAACTGTGCGCTGATACATCATTGAAGTGTGTGTTACCAGTTTTTTCTTCAGTGGTCACAACTAAATTGAACAGTTTAAATGATTCAAGTAATCGCAAAAATCACAAGACAAAATTTTCATCAATCACAGGCAAAACTCAATACTGCAATTTTTACACCTGGCAATTCCTGCTAACATGCTGATTCTTGGCAAAATGCCGCTTTCATCGGACCGTGACCAACAAAAATTTTTGGCATGACATAGAGCTTTAGGCACATTATTAGTTGATGCACAGATGTCGTGGCGGGTTTTAATTAAGTGATGCCTTTAAAGACTTGGATTTGCGACCGAAACGATGGTTTTCGATGTGAGGAAAAATATTTGCAAAAAAGCCATGGGGAAGATTTTCAGAAATAAAAACCAATGTTATTAAGAAAAAGCGCAAGAAAAGCTTTTTTAGTAGGAAATGTTGGTGCCTTTTTCCAGTTTATTCGAAATCGATCAAACAAATTCCGCTTGACCCGTATTATTCCAAGAAAAATTATTTCAGTACGCGAACATCTGTGCGACAGGTTCCACAGGTCTGTTGCAACGCTCGCCTGTAGTTTTTCTAATAGAGCCTTGAGTGTTCGTGTAATTGCGTTCGTGTGTGCAATAAAATTAATGTGTTCCCTGTAAAATTGGCAAACCCATTGCGCATGCGCAGTTACCGCACCTACAGTTGCAGTTACACATACCTGGTTATCACAGACGGAACATAGTGTAAGGTTGGTGTACTAATCAGATCTACGAACGTGTTCAAGGAATAGCAGCTGGTCAAGGTCGCTCTTCACATGTCGTGTCCTTTTAAAACCTTGCTTCGGACATTTTTGCTCAATAATCTGAGGTCAGCAACACAGTCCACAATTTCATTCCGAAACGCGTCACCTCGCAACTCTTCCGCACCAAAAAACGCCATAACGGAAAAGCAACAATTTTTGTGAAGTTGCTGTTTGAACGCGTGTTTTTTTAGTAAATTGCGCTGCTATTTAAATTTTGATATTGTGTGCCTTTAAAAAAAATTACATTTTATAAGATCTCAGATTTTTTCCAACTGGATCATTATCCCATTTTTCGTTCTTGGTGTTGAAAGCTTGCGTTGAGATAACTTAATTGTTAAGAACAGCACCGCGTTGGACAATTTGCCAATACGCTGTCTATTTCTCATTACCAGCTGCACCGTAATTCGCGACGGGGATGTGTGGTTGGGGCCCGAGCGATTGCTCTTGTGTCGCGCATCCTCTGACCACGTGGATGCAAATCTAAAACTGACTTTGTAACGCAGGCTCGGTGAAAGGGAAGTCACGATTAGTCCATCAACCGATTCAGCGGATGGTGACTTCGTTTCGGGTCCAAGGTGCGTGTGTTCGATATAAAAAAAACAGCTCGCTCGCGTTCATCGAAGGCGTGAAGATGCCGCCAAATTCAATTTTCCTAATTTTAACTGTAATTAATGCAGTGTATTATAGGTTGAAACCCGTTAGTATATGCTGCGCAATCAGAAAATCTTTCGGAAAGTCTGGTTAATTTCCTCACTGCTTGAATTTCGAAATTTGGGTGTTTCATCCTGGTTGTATAATGGACAAACCAGCAATGAATTACCCAAGAATTTTCGAGAACTGACAAAGGCAGTTGGAACTATTGCTTTTGAGCTGTCTGATTGCAGTGACATGGTTTTGAGCAAGGTTTGTGTAAATTTAGATTTGTGTTAAGATTGTTTAATATCTTTTGCTATTTCTTTCTCAAAAGCTATGCAATTACGGTAAGCTCGTCAAAAATTGAATTCTTGAGGTAGTTACAGATAAAGGGGTGCATTGTGGCCCAAGTCGTCGGAAAGTGATATGTGTGGAATTATTGCAAAATTAGAAATGGAAAAGTGGCCGCAATGCCCTTCCATATATTCACTAAGCCTGGAAAAGGAATCAACGGCTGTAATATAAACTTCTGCACAACGCTTTTAAGCACGGTGTCAACTACTATTGCGGTGAGCTTCACGTTGTATTAGTGAGGAATGTCAATTAAGCGATATGAAAGTTCCATTGCAAAAAGCACCATTCCAGCAACACTGTCAATTTCAAAATGCTGTGCAAAATCTCAACATGATTTCGCTCAGGGCTGCGTTGCTGGATCTTCTCCGAGATCGAATCGCTGAAGAAAGCAACAGCAACGAATCGGACGATGACGACGATGCCGCTGTGGCGTATGAACAGTTATGTCGTCGAAGACTGATTTATCAGGTTGCTGTGTCTGAGGCAGAAGACTCTCTGGCAGCCTCGCGTGAGACGCACTCAACATCTGACCACGAACAAGACTCTCCTGTCCAAACGCGAGGAAACGAATATAGTGATGCAGCAGATGATGCCGGTATTCGTGACGCAAGAACCGACTTCGATGGCCGGGAGGCTGCGGATGAGTCCGGTTCTGAAGAAAAGAATGGTTCGAAAACGAGACAGAAAAACGCGCAGCGCAAAAAAAGGACGCGGAAGTGGAACGTGAGCGGCGAAAAAAAGCCGCGTTTGGCCGACGCTGGTTCTGCAGCGACTCCTGCTGGTTCCGATCAACCGAGCTGCAGCTCTCGCGTGACACCTGCCGGACAAACGTCCGGTGACAGCGCTGAAGAGGCGTCTGCTTACAAGCGATCTGCTGAAAAACTTAGCGAATCTATCACAAAAACCGACTTGAAGCTCGCCAAAGTAGCTGAAAAGTTGGTTCAGGCGTTACAGGGGAGTGACGATGAACATGAATCGGAATTAGGCGATTGCCAAAAATTAAACTCTGAGCCGGGATGAATTGGTTTCAGGCACGAAAAGGACTCGTTCTCCTTTTTTCCGTCTTGGCAGTGGTGATTGAAAACCGCGGAATTTATTGGCTAATTGCAATCGATCTCTGCAATCAGATCCTGCCAGTTTATTTCGCATTTGATTCCGTGCTCTACTAGAATCATTAAGTTAGGAACGAATCTGAACAACATTGTTTTGGCAGAAGTTAGGTTAAAATTGAAAACCTGCGTATGATCAAGATTCTTTTGGAACAACCATAGGTGTAGCCAGGGGGAGGCCAGAGGGGCCATGGCCCCCCAAATTTTCAGAAAACAGTCGTTTTGTCCTGTAAGAGGCGTTTTACCAAACAAAATAGTGTTATTCTCCTAAAATCAAACATTTTGGCCCCCACCAAATTTTTGGGCTGGTTACGCCACTGGGAACAGGCTACTTTTTTCTCTTGACAATATCAGCTCTGGTTCGGGTCTTAGAAGTTAAAGTGTAACTGCATGCCGTAGCAAGTATTTTTTCCTGCATTTTCGAATATAGCTTTTATTGGTGCATGTGATTAAAATGGCGCACGTTGTAAGTGTTGTTTCCTGCTGCTTGTGAGCGAACACTGCAAAATATTTAGGATACTAAACCATAATCGCTACCTTGGACTTGGGAAACGACTCGGAACAAGTTTGCTGGTATAGCCGAAACTACAACAAATCGTTCCTGAAATGGCGTTTTAGTTTAGGTCAGAACCTGGCTAAGGTTAAAAAGTGTTCCTTGATTAGGATTGCCGCTTACTGTATCGTTTTTTCGCGACCACTCTGATGAGCAAAACACACACAAGAATTTGAAAACACTGGCAGTGGTATTTACAGCAATACAGTGGTACAATACTGCTTTACGTTCTTGCAAAAAAGACGCTAAGTTTCGTTTGTGTTCTTCTTGAGAAAGCTTTATCTGGCATGTTGAATTTTTGTTGGAGAATATTTCCCCAATGGGGTACTGCTTTTATTCGACATTCACTCACTGGTCCACCAAACCTCGAGTAGCATCAATCCCTGACAGGGTTGCCAGATTTTCTGTAGCTTATGGCCAAAATGGCTGTTTTTTGAAAAAGCAACGGCCAAAAATACATAATCTTTCAACTGTGGTAATTTATATCATAGGTTCTCAAAGTGCTCCGTACGGAGCCCCAGGGCTCCTCGAGAGAAACCTCGGTGCTCCGCGAGCTATTCGTTTACTTATTAAAATACTGACTTGGCTAATTTTTCAACTGTCCAAAAAAGTAATAACGGCATTAATAAAATTTCTTGTGGGGCTCCGTAAATTATGGTCAATCTCTTCATGGGATCCATAGCACCAAAAGTTTGAGAACCCCTGATTTATATAACCATAGGGGACTCAAAATCTTACGAAGGTAGTATATTTTTTGCCAAAGAAATATGGTTTGGCCAAAGAAGCAAGTTTTGACACCAATTTCTGTCATTAACTTAAAACTGCATATCACAAATTGTCTTTCTTAGCAAAACATACAACCAAATAGTGGCCTGCGCGTGACTTGAAAGGGTTAGACACTATTAAACGTTTGAAATCTGACCCATTTTATGTTAGCTTCAAATTAACTTTGCAATCCAACGACAATGCCAGAATGCTTTTGATCTTGTGCTCTAAATATATACAAACAAGAGACGAAATTCACGTATGGTCATGGTAAAGACCATCTTTAAGTCCACATATTCATATATCATGTTACCGAAGGAGTAGGAACACTAAGTGCAAACACTGAGTCATATGACAGGTCCGACTGAAACACTTGAACAAAATCAACTGACTGCAAAGGCTAAATAATTACCACACTTCAAAACAACACAAGGTTGAAGTACTATTCCAATGGTGTTACTGCAACCGTTATAGTGACGTGAATAATATAGAAAAAGATAAGTATTTCAGTGTAAATTTCATTTTGACAAAATGAACAAGTGTGTTTTTTTGATGGCCAGCGCATTTAAAAAATGGCCAAATTTTTCGAAATTGACCATGAAATGGCCAATCTGGCAACCCTGATCCCTTATACAGCACATTACAGTAACATGTGTAACGACTTCCTTCGAATCCCTGATGTCATTGTTACGTCACACCCACTGCTCCACGATTTCCAGCGTTACTTTTTGGTGATAACAGTGTGTGGCGGCCTCACAGCTGAGCTTACATTTCAAACTGTAAATAAAACTTGCAACTGTCCTTATAAACGAAAAAAAATTGTGCGGGGACCGACTAAATGTGACGCTACAGGTGAAGTGACATTATAGCCGAACTCGAATGTATGTAAAAAGAGAGTAATTCTGCTGACACCGAAGAAAAAGCGTCGTTACAGGCGAATTCTACTGTACAAATAAAATTATAACAATAAAAACTAAGTAGTGCATAATTGCCCATTGAATTAAGTTTGAGATTTATGGGTCCCGGTGCGGCGCACCGGCTGCACCCCCCTCTCGGGGCCTGCTTGCGACCAAAATTGGGCATCAACTAGTTTGCCATGATAGCAACAAAATGCCTGAGTTGAATGTTGGTGTTGTTTTGAAAATTGATGGTTAATTATGTTTACAACGCTTCGCTTAGCGTTTTTCACTTTCTACTGCCGCTATGGCAATAACAACCAGAGCTCAACTCAAGCAGGTACTTCTCAGCAGGGTAGAGAAAACCATTTAAAACAGTGGTTCTGAAAGCCCTTGAACTATCGGGCATGCGCAATTTTATGGGAAGGGTAAGGTGTGCAAAGCATTGATTGTTTTAAGGTTTCCCGTGTTAGCGAAAGACAGGGCTGAAACGTATTCGCACTATTCGGGTTAGCGCGGACTTAAGTCCAATAAAACGACTGCTGCATTTGAGATTTTATCGCTGTTTCAAAGTGAGCAAGCATCTGTTAAACGACAGTGTGTAAATTGAGAGATGTGTAATGTTTCAAAACTTATTCGGAGTCTTTTCACTAATCTTTCCGGCGTTCTAGAGAAACAACGGAAGGATATTTTAGCAGCACTGCTTTGAGTGGGAATGACATTTGAACCAAAGCATCGGTGTGCGTAAACGTACGATACAGTGGTGTAGGAGGCGGGGGGGGCAAGCTCACCCCAAGTTTTGATTTATTGAAAATCCATGAAAACCAGGGCAAAAATGGCGCCGAGCGTTGTCTGACTTCGAAAAACGGCGCCCAACGTTAGCAGAACAAATGAGGACCTTTTCTTTTTTCACAACATAACAAGTCTTCCTGATCTTGTGAGAGAAAATTTGTAGGCAAAAGTTTCCGGGCAAGTTTGGGACAATTCGGGCAAAAATTATTCGCACCCCAAAATTTCGCTTGCTCCTACACCTATGGTACGATGCTTTGGCACGAATTTCGTTGACGACGAAATAGTGATAACACGAACGTTGGAGCTACTAAAAAGCTTGATAAACGTAATTGTACATTAATTTGCATTCGACAAGGACATTTGTTATCGCGCAGGAGATGCGGCTGATGTTTTCACCGACGACGCAAGAACAAGTCTTAATATCTTGCTCAGGAACGCCCTTGGTATACTGGCAACTGGGAGCTAATAAATTACATTAAGAAAAAAACGTGTCAAGCAATCATTTGCAACACCCTGTCATTCCTATACCATTTACTTTCAATAAGGCAATGGACAACAAAATGCCCTTTAATCGCGAATGTTGTTTTCAAGTTAATTTTCGTAGGTTTTTGGGGAGCAATCGCCCCTCTGTGGATCAGCCCCTGAGTGAACGTTCTTGCCCAAAAACCGTTACGGCGAATCACTTCGGCCGTAGGTCGAACACCCAACTTTCCCATTGGCACGCGGACACTACCAATGAGCTATTGCTCCACTAAGGTAGTGTTTGGAAAAAATGATATCTTAGTACAAACAAACCGTTTCTTTGATAGAATGTCAGCAAAAATACGCCCAAAAGACTGAGACAATGCATCTTCGTAACTGCTCTGCCCTGTTTAATAAAGCTGATGCTCATGTGACACAATCACGTCGGCAAACTTGCGAGTCAAGGTGTTTGGATGCGTCGGGTTAACCGACACCTGACAGCTGGCACTGTCTTTAACCTCAGGAGGTTCAGTAAGCTTCAGGCCTGTCTCTGCTGCTAGAAAAACAAGCCTTTTAGGTAATTTATTTTTGTACTTTTAAAAATTGCTGGTGGGACTGGGACTGTCCGCAAACACCTCCACCAACTTATGACCGCAAGGAGCGTAGCAGGCCCGCCGTCGTTCGCAACAAAACAGTTTGTGCACTGCTGAAGTATCTTGGTCATGACGGAGCGTGGATATTCACAATCTTCGCAATGCTTTCCAAAGCTTCATCCACTGTCCTAATGCGCTCTGCGATCTTCAGCTGAGCCTCTTCATTGAAAATCGCTTTTTCTCTTTGCTGCGAGGAAAGAGAATTTTGATAGAATCAAAAATTCTTTGCGACAACCTAGAAGTCACACAAGTCTCACCTTTAACTTTGACACTAGTCCCTTTACGCTGAGCCGCAGAGACGCCAGGGTCTGCGCCGGCAAATCCTTTCCGCAGTGAGAGCATGCTGAACATCAAGTGAAAGTAGCATTAAACTATGTAAGCGTACAACCGACCTTTAGATGTAAAGTTTGGTAAATGCGTCAAACAAAAAATAAGTATTGAGACAGACACAAGCGCTTATTTTTAAATCTGTGACAAGACGGGTGCATTCAAGCTCACTGACATGGTTTCTCTCCATAGCGACCCGATCAACATAAAGAGCAAATCCCTTATTATTTAAAGATAACAACTCTGTATTACTGAACGTTTCTGCACGCAAGTCGTCGAAGAACTAGTATTTGAGTTTTTTCAGGATTCAAATCTTTTTGGCAAAAGGTTAGTTAATTTTTCAAACAAACGTCATTTGATCGATCAGCTTTGTTACATATATGAAATATATTGACCGATGATATGGTCAAACACATTTAATTGTGAAGCAACATTGCTCGTCTACCCGAATAGCTCAACGAGAACGTTCTAGAAACATTAAACAACTTGCCAGTAGACAGTTTGCAGGCCACTCGAACATTGTTGTCAGTAAGTTCTTCGTCTTTATCCCAGTTGGCTTTCTGCATTCCCGTTCTTAAAGCTTTGTGCAAAATTTCCACTGCCTTCATTTTGTCGTCAGTGCTGCCGAGCACCCCATTCCCGTACAAGTCGCCATACAAGACCCACACCGTGGAATCCGTGGACATGTTGCTCGTGATGCGACCGAGCAATGAACGTAGTTTAGGACGCAGGAATGAGCCTGCATCACATACGAACGGAACGAAAGTAAAATGTCTTTGTTTCGTATTGGTGAGACTACCAATCATGTGCCATGCACAGACACGTGACAGACGATGATGGAGGATGGACAGCAACTCCACAATGTCTGATCACTTTTTCGTAAATGAATCGGAATCTACTAAAACGATCTGGCACGTTTCGATATCACATCACCTTTGCAAAGATTTTACTCTGTTTACACACCCTTTAATTAACATTACAGGAGAAATCAGCATTACCGGTTTATCACATTGTAATGGATAGATGTGCTCAACTGCGAAATATCGTTAACAACAGTGGAACGGTACATTGCTATTGAAAAAGCCGACTTTGGACTCACGACAACGAATAACGTTTCTTTTTCATAGAAAAGTAACTCAGCCAAAGAGTCTCAAATTTACAACAAATGGGGTCAACTATGCAGTAATATGGAGATGGATGAGACAAATAAAATGTATTTTTTAAAAACATGAAAGTGTACACCAATATCTCTATGCATTAATGTTGTTTGAGATGTAATAGGAAAGTATTTGTCAACGTGACAAAATTCAGACATTCACTATGAAGACAACTTTTGTTGGCGCTAATCTGAAATATTCATAAGTTGCACATCATAATATTTTTCAAAAACTTAAAAATTGCCATCAATTTTTGCGGCATCATTCCTAACACACAAGAATTTTCAAAAATAATTTCATTTCAAAGTTACCTGGATTCCCGTTTGCGTCAACGATATTTTCCGTCACAGCTCGGACGAGGACTCTTAATATTGGAGTGTCAATGAACTTGCCCTTGAGATCAAGCAACCTGAAACGCAAATAAAACCAGTTCTAAATCACGTTGCACTTGCCTATCCGTCTTCATTGCAATTGTATCCGGTCAAAATGTGTTGAAAGGTAACACTGACCTGATTCTTTACAACATGGAAAACAAAAATATTTTGACCGAGGGTGGTTTGGATGCCCGGAGCTTATATATATTTTAGATAAGCCTATGGAAGCAAATAATGGTCCTTGACAGATACTAACTTTTTCTGTTGTAAATGGCAACATGTGAGTGAGCGGTGGAGTTTTTTGGAAATATAAGCACGATTGTTAATAAACGTCATTAACTTTCTGCATACTGAAATTTCATCATGTGAAATTTTTCAAACACGTTCAAAAATGTGTTTTCGCCAAGATCTGCTTGTAAGATGGATGGCGTCAGCTTCATGCAGCGACAAATGCAAATGGATGCACAGCATGATAAGTAGAGCTTCCATTGTCATTGAGAGATCGAACTACTTATTAGACGTCTGGGCATTTTATTCGTTCCGCATTTCAGCGCAAAGAAGTTAACAAATATGTGCTCGCACAAGCCCTTGCATATCACTGGGAGACACAAGTTAACAACAAATAAACCTGATAATGGAAAGCATTCTGTCACTACATTGCCGACACATCTGCTGAGCAACGATAGCAACCAATTCACGTTTGTCCGAAGTTAGGTTCAACGACTGAGGTTGTTTGTAATACAATAAAACAAGGAAGAATCAAACCTGTTGTATGCGGACAGTGCTTCACTGAAATGGCCGACATCAGCGCTAATAGCAGCGTAATTCTCCCAGAGTTCCCATTTGTCAAAGTTGCACTTGATGGCTTCTGACAAAGCTTTGAATGCTTCGATCCTGGCCATATTTCAAACTTTAGTTGGTTAAAAAGTTCAATAAACTTTTAGAAGAGTTAAAAAAACAAACGTAGGTTTATCTTTCAGTATTTCTTGTTTAGGTGGCATATTTGCCAAAGCAGAGAATAATATATCTAAAACCGTACTGTTGGAAGAAACAATATCATACGATCTCGAAAAAACATAACAAAGGCAAAAAACATTTTTTGCGTGCAGCTTCAACACAATGAGAAACACGTCGAAAGTTTACATTTGTAGCAAAGCTGCATCTTGCGCAGAAAGACCTCTGCGATTTTTGTGGATCAAACACCATCTTTCAAGTTCAATCGCTTACGTAGGTACATCACTGCCAATGGACATGGGCGTCGGAGGGGGGCCAAATGCCCTCCCAACCCTCGTGGAATTTGAAATTCAACAATTTCCTATTAAATTTTTGGCAAAAAAGGTTGCGCTCCTAGTTTTGAGTGGGTTAAATGAAATTTCACCACTTTTGGCACCCTCGTGGAAAAATCATTTTGGCTACGCCTGGAAAAAACACCATTGGCACCCCTGGAAAAAATCCTTCCGACGCCCATGCCAGTGGATTTCAGTAACATTCACTAAATCAGAACTGTTTTGTGAGTTTCAAGCAACTTGTCAACGAAATCATGTACACGATTTAGTCACTTACTTCTTGTTGCACCTTACATATGCAGTGGATAAGTTCGTCCATGCTTGGAAATTCTGCCAGAAAGTTTTACCACAATTACGTCAGGATTTCGAAACTCCACCAACACACCGAAATACAAGCGAACTAAACTTACAAATGTGATCGCTTTGAGTTTTTCCACACGTTTGTTACACAGATAAAGCGGATGCAAACCGACTTCTACCGTTTTGATGTCTTGCCAAGCGCAGAATGAACGTAGAAGTTTTACTAAACGCACAAAGCGGTATCTTACACCACGATATGCAGCACCGCAAAAAAACGGTTGATAAAATTACTGACGGGTTATAATAAACGTGAACAAATCGCTGAGATTTCTTGAAAGAGCCTAAAATGCTGTAAATCGCTTTAAGTGCAGGGTTTTTTAACAGCGTCGGACAATCTGCAGTACTTACATCCCAGTCCAAACCAACGCACCGTCTGAAAGCGTGCGCAGCTTTATCAAACTCTTCCATTACTAGCAACGTGCACCCCATAGTGAACCACGTGCCCACCTGCAACACAGAGTACTCTCTCAACACCACAACGCAAATTTTACCGAACGCAGCAAGCACGGCTTGAACATATTAACCACCTGCAATGACAGAACGCTTAGGGATGTTTGATAACATTCGACGGCTTCGGTGTACTTTTTCTTGGACGTGTAGTACCCGCCCAGGGACCGCATCGCCCTCGCACTGCGGTGGTGCGAAAGCTCCCATGCTTTGACGTAATGTTGCGGTTCCTGCACAAGTTACGACTCACAGCAAGGTTTTGCGCTCGTAGCAGAAGTCGCCAGTCACGGAAAAGCTGGTAAGAAACAGTGAGAAGTGTTTTTTGTCGAACCTGCGTCAAGTCTCCCAGGAGACACCAAAGATTGGGCGTTTCATTCGCAGCCAGTTGCTTCTTGATCATGTCCATCGCTGCGCCGGCACGATCCGATTGGATAAGACAAACGATCGCCTCCTCCCACATTTCCAATCGCTCATAAAGCTGGTAGGCACTGGACACGGCACCAAGGCTCATGTAAAGATCGCAGAGGTCTTTCTGCACGCAAGACGCGAGTTTGTTTAACACCGTTCTTCAACTGAAGAAGCCAATTTTTCTAATAAGTTTAAGTCTGACGTTACTTCACGAAGTATCGATTGCGGCTACAGCGGGGGTGAAAGTGTGCCGCGCGACCAAAAACTTAGAGTGCGCGAGTTTAACGTTTTTTTTTACATTTTATACTTCATGCATAATTGCATATGAAAGCTGTATGGCAAAGCTTACATGTGTGCGCTACTAGCATTCACAGAAAATTTTGCATCCTCGGCTACAGCATATCGGTGTTTAGGAATTGTCTTCACACAATAAAGTTGGAATAGGTCCATTTTAAACACAAGCCAAGAAAATGATGACGAAAAAAACTAACTTAGACACATGCCCACTGAGATTAGTTTAGTTGCGCACTATGGAACTGGACAGTGCAACTAAAATCACAGGCTGGCCAAGCCACGTGTATATGCAACATCTGAAAAAATACCTGGAAATTCAACTTGTGCTTAAACCCGGCTAAAAAGCTCGCTTCCAAGCGCGTTTGTCTTGCGTGAGCAGTACGGAATCGAATACTCGGTGACTGACAAAACGCAAACCGGAACCACACGCAATACTAAAAGTCGCCGTTTGCTTGCGGTTAATCTGTAAGTTTCAAAAGCTCAACGCAATCTTCATCTTGAAGTGTTTCACGTTGCAAGCGAAACACGTTTTGGTGACAATGTATTTACCGCAATTTGCGCAATACTTTCAGCGTATAACTCCGAACACACACAACCTGCAACATCCATATCGGTGGTGGTCGAACGCAGTAAAACAGATTCAGTCTGCACTTTTCACTGCTCGCTGGTTCTGTCACCATGGCAACAAGGTTTTCGAGCTGAGTCATACTTCGCTCAACAGTACGCCAACGAGACCTCTCAGATTTGCATCTGACGCGCAGCGCTTCAGCGCAAACGCACCAGCAGCTCGGGGAACTCAGTATCACCTGGGAATATGCACTGTTATCGTTAGATGGCGTATGACGCATGAAGTGTGTTGTTATTAAAAGAACACAGAAATACCTGAACAATTGCACTTATCTCTTCATCTTGAAGTTTGCTCGCGGGCGACGCTTTGTGCATCGCAGTGCTGAAAAACAGGAAAAAATTGTCTGCAAGCAGCAGAAGCGAGATCCAACACACGTCGCACCTCAACTGTACACGTTTGAGAATGGATGAATAATTTTTGAAGTCTTGCAACAAAACATTGCAATTGCCTCCTTATTAATAAAAGCAGTTAAAATTCATGACCGATATGCAGTGAAGATGTTCAAACAACAAGTTTTCCAAAAACTTGTTTTGGTGTTTTTAGTCGCTCGCAAGCATGAATAAAAATGCAAACTTGGCTGCAGCACCGATGGGCGAAATATCTTATCGTGGAATTGAGGTCTACAAGCCTGAACAGTATCAATTTACGGTGTCTGACGACTGACTCAGCACATAGTTTTGAAGGACGTTCTTCTGACAATGTCAGCGTTTTCTGCAGCTAAATGTCTTGCTTACTTGTTGCACACCTATGAAAACGCAATGGATTACGAAATGATTTACTGTCGCAAGATTGCTGATTAGTACAAAGCGAGTTTCACAAAATTCGACACCCAAGTGCTAACAGGCGTTTTCCATAAATTTCAAAATCTTTTCCGCAAAATGTAACGACCGATAGCTGGGCGTTTCACCCGCCCATCGACACCGACCAAAAGACCGAATTTCTTCAGGTTTCCAGAAACCAGTTAAATCTGGACGAACGAGATGCTTTTTGCCACTGTTAATATTCTACTGCAGTTTGCGTCGTAGGCTTTTTGAAGAAACAAGAAACCATCACTAGATTACGGTTCAAGTTACAAGTTACACTTTCACACCCTGCTTCGTTGCCCGACCGATCGCGTTGCTCTGCACAAACTTGCTCAAAAATTCCTATCGCGATATTTATGCTCTGCAGCTTGTCGTGCATCACAGCATAGCGGTGTGATGTACTAGAAAAGCACCGTGAATTTAAGCTCGCGCCGGTGCATTTTCAAATGCGCAGTGCAATTTGGCACAATTTTTCCTCCTACATTTACCACGCAGCAAGCAGCACAGCCAGATGCTCCGGTAAAAGATCGGGGTTCTTCAATGAATCGCTGTCCAACACTTTTGGTTTCTCAAGAAGAGTGTCATCATTCAGCGGAAGGTTCTAAACAACATTAACTGGGTATAAGCAAGGTCCACTGCACGCCGTTCCTGAGCAACACTCAAATATATTGAACCTCCGGCATTTCTTCACTGCTGATGTCAACGAACGAGGTAATCTGATTGACGTCATCTAAAGTAACGCGAAGTTGCAACTGCGATACAGGTTTTTGTTGGAACTTCGTTCTTACTCCCAAAGCACCTTAACAACACAAAAGTTGAGAAGTCGTTGTGAGGTCTGTAATTCACGACAAAACGAGCAGATACAACCAGGGCTGCGGAGCTGGAGCCCGGAGCTCAGATTAAAAATCAGAAGGAGCCGGGGGAGGAGCTCAGTTTAAAATTCAGGACCGGAGCTGGAGCTATGGCTATTTGAGAGGCTCCGAGTCCCTTGTTAGATACTAACAATTTTGCGAAGTTGACTGAAAACTATAGACTTACTTTACCTACAACAGTGCTTTTTATATCAAACTAAACGTGATTGTTGCGAGCAGTGGTGCAGGAGGCGGGGGTGCAGGAGGCGGGAGTGCAATCGCAACCCCAAAAGTTTTGATTTGTCGAAAATCTGGGCAAATTACCTGAAAACACGGGCAAATATGGTGCCCAACGCTGTTTGACTTTGAAAAATTGGCGCCCAACGTGTGGAGAATCACATGAAGCCCGTTTTTTGGAAGTCATCCCAAAAGAAGGCGTTCATGATCTGTGTGGGAGGAAATACTTGCACAAAGAGTTGCCTGAAAACTTTTCTGACAAGTTTGGGGGAATTCGTGCAAAAATCTTTCGCACCCCAAAAATTTGCCTGCTCCTACACCTGTGGTTACGAGTTACGACCAGGGTTGATTGATTTAAGTCATGATTTAAATCAAGCAATAAAAATAATGATTTAAATCAAACATTAAAAACCAAAAAATTAATGTGGGTTTGGAGCATTGTGTGATGTCTATGACACATTTAATTAGCATTCTAATAGGTTTTCACATAGCCTATATAGCAGGAGTTCCCAACCTTTTTCTGAACATGTACCCCTTTAGCATTTCGATAGATGAGCATGTACCTATAAAATTTCCTATGACAAAGAGCCTAAGTAAAATACTAAAATTATACTGAATTTTTAATACAACTTTTAAAATGTTGAAACTATAAAGGTATACTCCATTTTCATACATCAAATTTAATTTGTTGCAGATTTACAATAAATGTACCCTGCACATAGGCAAATGTACCCCTGGGGGTACATGCACCCCAGGTTGGGAACCTCTGCTATACAGTATTAGTGTAGAAGGCCAAAAGTTCCAATGACAACACAAGTTGAAACCATGTGAAGTTTTATCAATCATCGCAACTGTGAGGTCACACGGAACAAGACTATTCGGTCTGGGCCATTTTCATCTGGCCGTTTCGGTCTCGTGACATTTCGGTCAAGAAATTTCTGTACATAAAGAACTTTACATTCCTTTAATTAAATGATTATAGGCAGGCAAAATGTCACTCTAGCTGGTGTTATACCAAGTCCCTTTGAGGAGTCATGATTGCGATGAAATCTGAATTGTAATTGTGACTTTGAACAATTTGTATTTAATTGCAAAATGTCGATAATGATTTAATTTCCTTGTTGATGATAATGTAAATCATATGTTGATACTAATTAACTGTTGGATCTTGGATCATGTTTGTAGTTTTTTTAAATAAAACTTCTCGTGGATTTGGGTATCTTTGCATTAAAATGTGAACATGTAAGATTTCTGCAAGATTTCATAGTCTGACCGAAATGTCCCCAGACCGAAACGGCTTAGACCGAATCGGCCAGACCGAAAAGTCGCGTACCTAACGCCACAGATTCTATGTCATTCAACTGCAAAAATGACATGTGGACTAAAATCACTAACCCTTGCAGATTCAAAAGTCATAACTGTTAGAATGCCATAAGTTTGACAGTGTAGATTGGCATAAAGTGAAAATTGCATTTAAATCCATCAAATATGAAGGCTGTTCATAAAAATAGTTATAGAACATATATTGGATTCATGAAACAGATATATTATTATTTTAGGTCTTTAAAATTTTATGCATGTGTGCCACGAGTGTCAATGAAATTACTAAATGGGCAGTTTCAGTATTGGCATTTCAATAAATATTTCATTTTGTTCACCGGCACTAGTGTTATGAACTTATTTGCATTAAGGGATAGTGCATAAGCGCAAAAAAGTTTGAATGAAAGTTCAGCTATTGCTGGTCAGGGTTGATTTGATTTGAATCATTTCATTTAAATCTGTGATAAAATCAACAAAAACAAGCAAAAAATCATACGCAGTTTTAAAGCTTTGTGTGATTTTTATGACACATTTAATTAGTGTTTTAATCAGTTTCACTTTTTATTAAAGAAGGCATAGACTTCTGACAACAACACAAGATATAAAAGCAATTATAGTTTTATCAAACATAGCAACTGTTGCTGTACTAGAAGAAACACAGCACAAAAAACTTATATTGAAACAAACTTAATTAAAATGAAAAATTACTATTTGTTTGGTGGCCACCCTCTACACAGTAAATAAAAAAATCATAAAAATCCGATTTAAATCAAAAAAATCTGATTTTTTATCTGAAAAATCTGATTTTTTATCTGATAAAAAAATCTGATTTTTTTATTTCAATAAAAAAATCATGATTTTTATCAACCCTGGTTACGACACCAGACTGCAACAATGGATCTGCGGGTCTTGATGTTTTCTTGTAGAAGAAAAACGTTAACTACCACAACATCTTACTTTCTAGTCAAAATGATAAAACCGGGTCTTTCTGTAGTAGTAGCGATCTAAAAAGAACTAGAATATAATCAGTAGCTATGTAATATCCATAGCTTTTGTCGCTGTGTAATCATGCTGTTAGCAGCGAGTATGATGCAGATATGATACAATGGCAGACCTAATCGTGAAATGCACGGCACGCCATTGTAAAGTAGGTTGCTAGAAACCATTAGGCTTACTAGCAAGGTTTACTAGATTACTGGCGAAGTTCACCAGGAATCATTACGTTTACAAGCAGCAGCAAAACACAAAAGTAATAACTGATTGGTAGCGAACTAGCATTGCTTTGCATGGCAGTACACTTTCAGGAGGGTATATAAATGGAATGTAAACAAACGTGGACTTTTCTTGAGGTTTTCATCTGTGGAAAGAAATTTTATATTTTCAGCACGGTAACCAGTCTTGTTTTCTCCTAAGCTTTGCAGGTTAAATTGTGTTTTACTTAGCCATTCATCACTGCTTATTATGAGTGCAAAAGATGAGATATCAGACGTATTCAACTATTTTAAAAATCCAAAGGTGACTTTCTTGCTAGAAGACATAAGACATACTATTTCTTCAAAGGGCTTTTAAACACAGCTTGGCACTTGTGTTAATGCACATGTGTGCATGTTAGAAAGAACACATGGGAGAGGTAATCGACCATGTGTTTTGCGTTCTTTGCATGGTATGCCCGGGCAGAACTGTTAGCTGGAATCGCCAAGAGTGCAACAGGCAAAGCATGCAACGAGTGCAATACACTTGGTCGATTGGGCTGGATTGTTGTCTAAATACTCGGACGCAAATGTAGCTTTCCAAACAGACGTTTTCTTGATTCCGGTCGTAAGAAACAGCAAAAGTTCACTAGGCACAGTGGCTGCCTTTCCACAATTTGTCTATATTACCGTTATCTTGAGTTACGTTTCTTCTAGTAACTGTTCTCTGAATCGCCTCAACCTGTGATTGTTGTTTTTTCGCTGATTTTCTCGTGATAGGAGCGCTGGTTGTACAAAACTACCAGATCAACCTAATCACATAAGTTTGGTATATTCTTTTAGTTTTGTGTACTTGATATATTTCATTTTCTATTCAACTTGAGGCAAACCAATACAATTGAAAATATTAATGTGTAAAAACGAACAGAAGCCGGAGCCACGTTCATGAAAAGAAGAGATCTGGAGCCGAAGCAGTGTCATTTTTACGACGGCTCCGCAGCCCTGCATACAATCAGTACACCGGTCTTGCCGCACTTAACATCGCACACCACAGGTTTATTCCCTGTTGGTTGTCAAGAAGACCACGAAAAATATCTAGTTTATGAATCTAGGCCGTATGTTAAAATCAGTCATTTGCAGAAGCCGATAAGAAATGTGGGAAAAGCAGTAGGCAATGTGTGTGCATGAAGCCTAAAGTTCTTCTTAAACTCAAAAATGTTTGCTATACAAGCACTTTCCAGGCGTGGACTACTGTTTTTTCAAGGGCAACATAAGAAACCTGGAGTGGTTTGTAAGGCCGTTTGCAAACTATCATTTGGCGCGATTTCTGACGCTGGCTGTGACAACTTTTCCTGGAAAGTATGCGTTTGTCGATTGAGATTAGAAATTTCTTTTTTAATTTTTTCCTAAAAATAAAGTGAAGAACACAAAAAGTCATCGCTTTAAATTGAAAAATGTCGACACAGCACCTTTTTTATACATCGTCTCCATTTATTCCGGTGGAATTTACGTTTACAACGCAGCTGCCACCTGGTCGGTATGATTTTTTTCTGCTGCCCTGCAGTCCGAAAAATGAAATGTGATAGAGTCGAGTGTGGTCTGTGGGCCGTCTTTTAGCTAAGGCTGTCTAAAACATTTTGGTTTCCCAGTTTTGCGAACAAAAAAATATAAAATCATGTTATAAGCAACAGAATTACAAACTTTTTCTATGGTTTTCTGAGTCATATCTATAATCTATACCTTGTTCTGATACCTATCATATAGAAATACCTGTGAAAGAAAAGTCAATTCCAGCGACTTCTTTTGCTTTGTCAAAATGATTCGATGCTTGTTTGTACTGATAATAATGAAGCAGAGAAAGTCCAGCTTCCAAGTGTAATTGAAGCAAAAGCGATCTGGGTAACAAACCATGCAGTCAAGAAAATACTGTACGTCTTTAATACAGTTCAACCACAAACAACTGTTTCACAACTAGAACAATTGTTTGTGAGTGAACCGTATTGCTTGGAACAAATTATGTAGTAAAAAAAGTTTCAGAGGTTGTCCATGGTTTGTAGACCAGCTTGAGAAAACAATAGCATAACTAAAGAATTTCGTAACTGAAATAATATTGGAAACAAGCCGTTCTTTATGAGGCCAAACGATCTCTTTCAGCTTTCGTTTTGAAATAATTAAGCTGGCTTAAGCTTCCACGAATTTATCAACCTTAAACGAAAATCGCGTTGGACAATCTAGTAACTTCGTGATTTGAATTCCTGAACAACTTCGTGATTTGAGAAAAACACAAGAAGTGTTTGGCTATTATACCAACGTCCAAGAATTACCTCAAGTTAGTCGCAAGTTTACCTAATTGCTTCGACTGCATCCCACGAAATCTAAGACGCGTCAGATACGAAAAAGTTTGTTCTCACCGGTATTTTGCATGATGTAAGAAAGGCGATTTCAACGCAGAATTTAACTCCGCTATAGTTTCCGCAAACAGAGAGTCCGATCGTTCCGTCAGGAGTTGACTGTGAACATTATAACATCGAAACGACCACCAATGCAGAGTCTGGAAAACGACAGAAACTGCACAAATGGAATTCTTGACTTCAGTACGAAGTATTATAAAATAAGTCTAACCTGCAAACTACTGTTGCACCGCTCTAAAGTGTGAAAAATGCTTTCTGCGACAAAAAGATAAAGAGGGGCATGAACAAGGTGGTACACTGAATTTCCATCTTTGGCCAGTAAGTCTTTGCATGTATTTTCAACAGAAGAGGCCTGGACAACACAAAGATTCAAGTTTTGCATTACAGCGCCACAGACGAAAAATAAAACTTGCAGAAATAGTTGTACCTCCAGGGCGAAGATTTTCGGAAAATTTTGAGATTGCAAGTGTGGCCCTGTCCAGTTTACTTGGACAAACAGCTGAAGACTGGAAACAGCACAGCAGAAGAGTATGAGAGATCTGTAAAGAGATACAACGCGAAGTTGGAAGGAGATGCCCAGGAAACACTCTGCGGTAGTGAGAACACGCACTAGAAGCAGACGCTCACCGACAATGTAAAGAAACGAATGGGAAATATTCTAGGTGGTTTCGGAAGCAGCGCAGCTGAGACCACTTGCAAGAAATGGCGGAACAACACCTCCGTTTAATACAATCACACAAGATAACAATTTTTCGGTGAGCATTACCGCAATAAAACACATTTCGGAATTTTCCACATCACTACTATGACATCAATTTTCAAACAGTATGGGCGAGCACAAAAAGTTTCTATGGAGTTATTGTGTGCCATAAATATCTCCAATCGACTGTCATCGCTGTGCGTTTTCCTTACTATCCCGTAAAAATGCGTTTTCCTTATACACCCACATAAAGACATAAAATAACTTGTTTCTATCTGGAGCTCGACCGATGTATGGCACGCCGATATATATCGGCCGATATGACGAGTTGCCGATGTATCGGCAAAATTCCGCCGATATATATCGGCAATATTTGCTCATAAAAGTGTTGCGCTGTTGCTCTACATCAATGGTCTTCAACGTGGGCAAAATCGCCTCTCAGGGGGCGATTTTATGCGCTGTGGAGGTGATTTACGAGATTTGGGGGGCGATTTCTGCAGGTTGAAACCTACTAAAATATTGAATCGATTCCGAAAATCAATTTTTATTACTTTTGAATCAAAACATTTGATGCACTTTCGACTCCATGTTTCGTAACATAGTTTATAGAGCACATGATATCGGACCTGTGACGTCAAACTAACATCGTTCTGTGTAACGCTTCACTGCACCAACTATCCAAGACCACTGAGATTGTCACTGGTTGGGAGTCAAGCATTGCGTTTCTCACGAAGATTATGAATGTGTGCATTGTGTGGTATTTTGTTGTGTCTAATATATAAAATAAGATAAAAGAGTAGAGAAACCGTTGTACTAAGTAATTTGCTGGGTTGGTAACCCCAATCGTTGCATGACCAACGTCACAAAAAGCACAGCAGGCAATAACATTTGCCAGCATATACACATCAGCATGCGAGATTTTGGACATTTCTTGTATAGTATGCGTTAATTAGCTTGATTATACTGATATTGGTATTGGTTGAAAGCAGTACTGATATAACTATCGGAAAATACCCAATCGGCCAAACTCCAATTTTTAAAGAGAAAAAATTTCAGCTTCTTTGAAGATACTGAAAATTGCCCAAAAATCACAACACTGCTACCACTAAATCATCGCATCGACTTTTGCGGCGATAGCGAATATTAATCGCAAGCTGCCGTCAAGTTTAGCCGAATTATTTTTCGTCGTGAGTTGTTACAAATCTCTCCAACTCTATGTGCTATTTATTTGCAAAATTGCGTTGAAACAAGTCTACATGGTTTTCAGTAGAGCATTGCCAAACCATTGTTTCGTAGGCAAAAAATGTCACATTCCGTTATCGTGCGTTTTATAATCTTTGAGTACCTTGAGTAAAACAATGCACCTAAGTGTATTTTGTAGTAAAATTACTGGAAATATGACTGTTGCGAGACGATTTCCGTAGCAATTAATGGCTAGTGAAACTAGTGACAGCAAGTCGTAAGTTATAAAATGTGCTTATCGTGTCTTTCAGTCAGTTCGAGTGTCTTGGTGTACTGTGTTCATCTGACTTACAGCAGAGTATAACAGAACAGTATGCTAGAAAAGGAGTAACTTACACCAGCAAGTAAGCCCAAACACCCAATCTTGGTTAAAAGAAGGAGTCTAAAAAATCCTTTTCGCCACCTGATGTTTGAGGCTTGCTATGAAGTCATTATGTTGTGGAGATCACGCCGAAAGTTAAATTGCGAAGAACGTTACTGGGTGAAATAGTTTTTCGCCAGCTAGCATTAGCGAATGGATTCCACCATCAGGGAACGTCTCATTCACATTCAAAGTGACGACGAACCCGTGTTGTATTTCATACACACGGATGGTAAAATTTTTGTATAAGTACAGTGAGAGTTATCCAGAGATTTGGGAATAAGTGAAGATATTATTACTGGCGTTTCCAACTACGTATTTTCCTGAGCAAGGTTTCTGCCGAGCAGCCTCCTGCACATGCGTAACAAATACCGCAATCGTCTTGAAATGGACAAGACTGGGGAAACTCCATTCGACTTAAACTGAGCAACTTGCAAACTGCTTTGGAAAAGCTTTGCAGATAAACACCAACCGTAAGGTTCGCATTAATTGGGACCAGCTGTTGTTTTAGAAATGATCACATTTATTCTGCAAATTGCATTCGTTTTGTGTTAACTAGATTGCCCATTTATATTTCATTGGCAGTGAATTATTTCCAAAACAAAAGAATATTTTCAGACAGCGCAAAAACTACCGGTAGAGGGGCGATTTCCAAGTAAAGTTTCTGTAAGGGGGCGATTTTACAAAAAAAATTGAAGACCACTGCTCTACATGAAGTGTTCGGAAACCCAAATTGCTACTTTGTCTCTGACCCAGAACGGTCGCCAGAAAGTTTATAATAGGCGAGCTTTGCATTCCTGTGGGGGGGCTTTGGGTTTGTGCGGGGCTTGACACTCAAAAAATTAACAAAAACTCAACTTATTCATAGTGATTCATATTTCAATTTGGTAGGGTTGGAGCTTCGTTTGGGGGGCTAAACCCCCAAAAGCTGCCCGTGGCGACGGGACTGCTCCGACCGTGATGGATTAACGCAAATGCTCTGTCCTGTTCCTACCTAGCCTTCATGCATAATCAGACCGCTGTGCAACAGTCCCGACAAAAGGCTCTGTGACGTAATATTCGCTCCTAGGCTTTGGCGCGGTAAGCAGATGATTGCGAACAAAGCAGTGGTGCCACTCCTAGTGTTTTTCCACTAGATCTAGTGTTTTTCATTTCATCTAGTGTTTTTATGAGTGAGCTGATTGTAAATAATTGCACAATTTTGTGTAATTGTAACTGTAATTGAGACTTTTCGATTTAGTGCAATTGCAATCTGCTAAAACATCTGCTGAATTAAATCTTAAATTACGCAAGGCAATATAATATGTTTGGAGTTAAACCGCTGCGAAGTCACTGTGGTCATCTGTTAGAAGTTTCACAGACCTGTGCAAACAAACAAGCGTTGCTGCTATCTCCTGTTTTCTTTGTCTCTGGTTTACAATGAATTGCACAGTGTCTGTGGTTGGCATTGCAACGCAGTTTCAGGGCATTTTCACTGTGTGTAAGTTTGTTTTTGTAATCTAGTGTCTTTTGCGTGAATCTAGTGTTTTTTATCATGATATCAAGTACTTTTCCGTAACAACAGAGTGGCAACACTGGAACAAACTAGGTTGCGTGCTGTTGTGTTGGTTGGCTATTTTATCAATGTCTCTCTAGGCTAGGCAACCTTGCATACAGCGTGCATGAAAAAAGTGCGTACGTCACAGCGAGCAGTAATCCAGGCTTGCGCAGAATTCGATGTTGTGCGGTTCTTCATCGCAGTGAAATGATGGTTTTAATGCGTCACGCATTACTTTTTACTTATGGCCTTTGAGCGTAGGCGCAGGTCAAACGTCTACACAGCGAGTAGGCCTACTTATACGCAACACATATTTGCGTGTTTGTGCGTTTGCTGACTTAGAGTTAGACAACCGTGAGTCCTAGAAATTGCTATGGTCTGCAGTAGGCACGTCCGATGAAACCATCCTATTTTAGAGTACATTTGTCAACTGACCTTTAGTCAAGCACTGGTTGATATGGTCACGTTACAAGTACAATATACGTAAAGAGACAAGGGTTTAGGATTAGCCTACAGTTCACACAATGCAAAGAAGCTGCTAGCACCTTGCCAGCACTGAAACCATGACATTACTTTAGACTGAGCCATTTGCAGACGTCACAGTCAACTGAGCCAGTCATGCTGTCCAAACTTGTCATGTGACCAGTTTTGTCAGTCATGTTTGGTTGATGGTAAAGTAGCTGCAGGAGTGTATATTTTGCCTCACAAAATAATTGTAACTTGTGAAATAATTTTCTTTGTTTTTGTGGCCTGAATAAAAAATGCGCTATAATGCCTTTCAGCTGTAGTTTGGAAATGTTTGGCTTAAGGCAAAATAGCTCCAGGAGTGTTTATTTTGCCTGAGGTAAAATAGATACTGCTTGAGAAATAGAAAAATATTGGTATCGGATCGGCAATGAAAAACATCGGTATCGGCCCAAAAAAACCTTATCGGTCAAGCTCTATTTTTATCCATTCTGAATTTAGCTAATTAACCAGTTATGCAGTACGCACAGCCCATCCCATCATTTACATGAACACACAAACGCTGCACAAGACCACACACACGGCGCCTGGACAGAGTTTTGTTTAGGGTGATGCAGAGGTTAGGTTTTCCATGCCTCAAGTGCAGAGTGCAAAAACTTGATCCTCCGTGGTGGTGTTCTGATGGCCAGACAGGCCAAGATGACTGGACTTCACTGGGATTGAATCTATCGTGTGTAAACAGAAGCGATAGACTCTTTTTTTCCACAGTTTTCTTCACAGCAATTTAGAAAATCTTGGTAAGACTCGGCTTAGAGGAGTTGAACTCCAGACCAGCACTGAGGCGGACGGAGATGTATTAACCACTATGCCATGGGTTGTATTTTGAATTTAGCAGTCTTATGCATTAAATCACTGTGTGCAGGAACTGTTAATACATAGTCATGCTCTTGGAACTCATTGAGCGGAACAAGTGGTTATTTCTTGAAGCTTTTCAACTGACAGGGAATATGTTTGTGATGTGCATGGTTTAAATCACACTCACTTCTTTACACTCCTATACACTGCTGACAATACTAACACTACTACTAATACTATGGCCCATCCTGTCATTAACGATGTTGAGCTGGCGCTTCTCCATTTTTTTCTACATAATTTGTAGCTGATAATGAATATACGGCACTCAGGGAAGCACGCCATCCGTTGCAGTGGGCAGCAAGTGTTTCCCAGGACTGTGGAGAAATGTGAAAGCCAGCCATGCCACATGTGATGACATCATTATAGTGCAACTTAAGGTCTGCCAGCTCTACAAGGTGCGTGATAGAATTCACTGTAATGGATATCCTTAGGCAGGCGACCATGCACCATACGACGGATGTTACCCAGACAGCGCAGACGTCACTGCCTTAAGGTGGTGATGATATTATATGAGCCAGTGACATGTAAGATGGTTGAGATCAGGACAGGGTCCCTCCACAAGACACCAAGGAGGGAGCAGAGGCATCTGAAGGGAAAAGTGTCGTGAGGGCCTTCCTGGCAGCAGTATTTGCACCACGTCTCGCTTCTGTATAGAGAGAAGAACACTCAGGATGCATGCGGAATAGACCCTGACCTTTAGTTTGATAGTGAGGTGGTGACTGTTCCAAAGTCGAGAGCTAAGTTGCCTGGAGTTGTTTGAAGTCTTCTAATTCGTTGGTTGATTTCGTCACCCAGGCTGTTAGAAGTCCCAAATATGAGAACGTGTCAACAACTTTAAGCAGTGAACCATTGATGAGAGAGCGTGTTGGATTGGGATTGGGTCAATATTAGCAACATAAACTGCTGCAAAATGAGCTCAGCCCTTATGGGGACGTTGTGCCATTCCTCTTATCAACTGTGTGCTGTGAAAACGTTTGAGAATTGACAAATGGTCAATGTGAGTTTTAACACTTAAATGCGCATGAGTTCATGAATAGATGCTGCTCAAAAACACTCACTGTATTTCAAACAAAAATTTCACTGGACCATAAATTACAGCTATGTTTAACACAAACTTTCCTTTGCTTATCGTGACTGGAAAAACAGCAAAAAAGTTTAGTCTAGGACTTCAACACAATCACTAACAGAAAGTGATCGGTGTTACACAAATGATTGCAGTTAAGCAAAACATGCAACTACCAAAGCTGCAGAACCTAAATTAAGTGCATTATTGAACAAAAATTATGATGAACAATTTAGTTAATTTACCTTTCTGTTCTGTTATCATCATCAGATAAAAGCCATTCTTCCACTGAAGTAGATAAGGCATCTATGGAACTTGAAAAAGGTATTTCTTTACTGCATATTTGTACACAGGACTTAAAACGTTGTTCAGATGCAAACTGATAAAATTCCTGAAGAAAATTGGTACCTTCAAAATAAAAATATATTGTTTTACTACAATCTCAAAACCAAATTATATCGAAAATCTTGGGTATGCATTACCAAATCATGGACATGATAATGTCATACACAGTTTCTTTTCAATTAAATCATCCAAAAACTTTGCACAGCCAAAACATAGAGCATTGCTATCATAAATTCATTATAACAGCTTTATAAAAACCATGCATATTGGTATACAAGTTTTCGTAATGTGCAACTTTTGTAATGTGCATGTGCAACTAGTTGAAAATGAGTTCAAATTAATAAGGGTTTTCATGCTCCTTACAAATCATATTTTTCTGAAACTGAAAATGTGCAAAAATGTTTCCCATTCTACTTTTCAAATTGAATATCGAGGGATACCTAATATGAGATAATAATCTTCTACCTCAGTTTACTGGATGCTAGAGTTTGGAAAACGCAAAAACAACACAAAGGCCAGCTATTGCTGATATTAGTGTCATTGAATAACAAGGAAATGAACAATTGAACATGAGATATTTCCACTGTGGAAAAAGTCATCATGTCACCTTTTTTGCATTACATCCCAAAGAATGTAAGTGTTTGCCCATATCAAGCTACCTATTCTGCCACAATATTGGATGCCTTGATAAGAAACAATTTGTATGCTTTTGTTCAACATTTTCATCTTCACCTAAGTGTTTATCTGCACACTTCAATTGTCTGATGCCTTTCACAAATCACCATTTTGTCTGAATATGTAATGCTTCTGCATGAGAATGACTGAATGCAGTACTTACTGGTGGGTTGTTTCAGTGTCTGTTAATCTTCAGTATTGTCTGTGTGGATCACCTAACACCTACAGTGTGTTGTGTCTAACTCTAAGCATTTCTGGGTGCGACTGTAGCATGAGGTCTATCACCATGTCATCTACCCAGGTCCAGGTACAGCCTTTGGTCTACTGCATGACTTTATTGGTCAGTCTCCATTTAACACATGTGACGTTACCTGTCCATGTGATCGGCCCATATAAAAGGAAGCAAATGGTGCTCCTAAATGAGAGTTAGATGATTCTGAAGAGAATGTGAGGTGCTAATCGTCAGCTGTTCCAGCCTCATCTTGATCATTTTTTGCTGGAAGGTGATAAGAAAAAATCTGAAGATCTGTTTGTGTGATTCTTATCTGTACAAAGTGTGTATCGCTAGCATAGATGTATGAAAATATATGATGTAGTGTGGTAGACTTCATGTTATAGTAGTACCCATTTCTGTATCCTTGTCTTCTTTGATTAACCCTACCAAATGTATAAATAAGTTTCACTGATTCAAAAGGCTACAAACAGCAGTTGCTTCTCTGGAATAATAATTATTATTTATCTTAAAATTTGTTACATCCACTATCCAATGAACTAATACCACAATATGTTCTGGTGTAACCACCAAGAACTATGCAAACTAACATATATCACTAACAAACTAACTGATAGACACAGACCAAAACATAGTAATTCTTTGTTGTCTCACAAATGTTTTTACCTAACAAGACACTAAAGTTTCTGTGATACTCGAATCTCTCAAACATGAAAAGCTCCAATATGTCAAACAAATTTGAATGAACAGAAAAAAAGTTAAAATCCGTAACCCATGCACCCAAATAAAAGTTTGATTACCAGACAATCAATTGAAATATGCAGCATTATCCAACCTGACAATCAATCCTTCAACTTTAGTAGTAGCAGCCTAATAAAAAATTTAAGAAAAATAACTATTAACAACCTGGAACAGCAGTTTTGAATAAATCAGTCTCCTTCTTTAGCAATGCAAGTTCCAACTCCCAATTCGAATAATTCATGTCAGATGCAGTGCAACAGTTCATTTTTATGATTGCACAGTGAACATGCACCTAGCTGGGGACAAGTATATAATGAAACAAAATACATAAAAACTTACCACGTATTAAACAACAATAACAAATATTGTATCTGTAAAATCGCACAAAAACATTTCCATGAAATTGGTGAACTCAAAGATAACATCCTATCTTAATCCTTAACACATTAATTCCATATTAAGTTTACCTCCCAAGTTTTACCAATATCAGCAATTTACAAAGACCATGTCAATTAAACATGTGAAAAGTTTGCGTGGACTAGAGATCAAACAAAAGTTGATATACAGACAAGAGATCAAATGCACAGTTAAAAAGATTATGATGAATATTAACCCAACTCACAACAAATTGGAATACAAATAGCCTAGCTCAAGAGAAAAAAAAACATGGTTGTAGTTCTGCAGAATAATAAAATTTAATAATTGAAATTTAGTAATGTTGAGTTATAGGTTAATTCAGAAAACACTGTTTTTCAACATTACTTCCTTGCAATGGACAATTGGACATCTATCTATGTTGTCACAAAAAAGTCCTGCAGCGCGTGCTGAAAACTCATTTTCATGGATTGGCAATTGAATTTAAAACAAATTTTATAAATGGTTAACAAGAATGCAAGGCTCTTCAAAACCTTGTGGAATCAAGCAATTCACTGCAATGATGAACTGTACAAGAAATTCTATGCAGATGACGGAATGTGGGTTACTAAAAAACAGCCAAACAGTGAAACACCCAATGCCGGCCTTAAGCCGATGCAGCTGCATTGGGCCCCGCGCCATGGTGTTTGGGTAGATTGTTGATTTTTGCCAGATACACCTTGCGCTTGAGAATTCAGTAGAAATGCCATATAAATTTCATTATTAACGAAGAACGCACTCGTCAGAACTTGCGAATTTCCTCTCGAACGTTAGCAAACGTGCTCAACTCTCGTGTTAGTGCTTTTGCATATCTGCGCTCTACCACGATCGTAACACGGTTGACTGCACACGATGACGTCATAAAATCACTGCTCAGAGGGGCCCCGCGCCTTAGTCTTGCATTGGGCCCCGCACCTGCTAGGGCCGGCTCTGGAAACACCACATTGCAAGCTGTGATTTGTTAATGTCAGTCATCTTCACACGTTGTGAAAACTTACCACAAGTGAGTTGAGTTGATTTTATTTGGCGATAATTAATATAAGTGAATGCTACATCATAAAACAGTTCATTTCAGGAACAAGCAAGGAAGCACTTCGGGTTAGGGCCAAAGGTGGGACCGGATCCGGATTCCTGGTGTCGACTCCGGCAGGATTCTGCATTTGTCTTTCGGATCCAGACCCTGAGTCAAAATTTTGGGAAAAGCGGGATCCGAAGTCACTTTTCTATTTCGGCAGTAGCAGGAGTCTGTGCGGTCATTTGTTTAGTAAAAACATGGGTAAAATACAGTTGGATCGATGTTTGTAGCTGGAGTCGGATTCTCATATTTGAAAAATTGCCTGACCCGGATTCAAAAATTTTGAAACAAGAGCGGAGTCAGAGTCTGAAAATGTGACTCCGGCCACCTCAGGTTAGGGTACGGTTGGGTTAGGTTAGGTTTAGGTTAAGGCTACGGTTATGGTTAAGTTTTAGGTTTACCTTTTGTGCATGCTATGTTTCTACCAAGTATACTGCATTCTCATCATGCGTTACTGTCCAGAGATGAGTGGAGTCACATTTTTCAGACTCCGATTCCGAAAATTTTGAAACATCAACTCCGAGTCCTGTTCACACTCCGAAAAGTTTCAAGTAATTCATGCTAAAGTGATACTGTCTGTTTTGCCTCATGAGGCAAAATACATGTTGTAACTATTTTGCCTTTGATAGAACACAAATGTTTGAAATGGTCACATGACTAGCACAATACAGAGAGACACAACATGTTGTGGTTCAAAGTTATGACTTAGCCTATACTTTACACAACATAGACAATCACAGCCAGTAAAAGCTTGCCCACATTTGAATTAGACAATGAAGACAGATATGTAGATCATGTATTCCAAACTTGTCATGTGACCACTTCAAACAAATGTGCAGCTACTGACAAAATAACTTCAGAACTGGTTTTGTCTCTTGAGGCAAAATAGACGCTGCTTATCACATATGTAACTGTGATTAAATTACGAAGTGGAAACCATTGAAACACTAGTTAAGTAGTTCAAGCTTCAATAATTAATTAGATAGATGCCAAGCATTTAAAGTGAGCGTTTATTTTCAATTTTTGCAAAAGAGTCATTTTAAATCTCCGAGGCAGGAGCTGACCACATGTTCACAAATATTGAATCGTACTTTAACCATATGTGCTCTGATAAAACTCTGAACTATGGTATAACTGTGCCAAACTGAGCCATTAACATGAATGTGCAAGCAAATCGTACCGAAAAATCTAACATTTACATTAAGCATAACTACCGTGTAATCCCTTTCAAATTTATCATAGCAAAACAATATAGGTTATCTTTAAAATTGCAACTATCAGGGCAAATATCCAACTTTGTTCAGTATGGCTACAAAATGTGAGCAGAGGTTGGCCTATGCAAGCCGTGGCTAGACTACAAATCTGCGCAATGCCAATAAACATTATATTATCAGGGTGACCCAAAAAGATGCGTACCCATATTTTGTTCGATAAAAAACCCATTTTTTTGTACTGCTGCACATTAGTTCTGACATTATCGTCAAACCCTGTCACTAGTGTATAGGTCATTTCGGCACACTGTTACTTCTCTGTATTCTGTTTGGTTCACCATTGTTTTTTGTCATGTGTCTTGCGTTATTGCCCATATCATTAGCCCAACATTCTCATAGTTAAGGCATGAATTCGAAATTCCCGAACTGCATTGTCACTTACACACTGCAGGCCTATCTTGCATAGGCCATAACTGTGAAACCGTCATTAGCGGTGAACGCTCGGTACTCGCACCCAGTGTCACACTTTGGTGATATATGACGACACTGGTCGGAAAACACGTTTCAATTAATTCCATTCTGTTTGACACCAACAAGCATAATTACAGAAATTAGGCCCCTTAAAAATTTTGTTTAGCTCCTGCACATACCTTAATGTTGACTCCTGCTCCGGCTCGAACGTAAAATATTGACTCCTGCTCCAGCTTAAAATGCAAACTCCGGTCGTAGTCTATTCCGGTACTCCGGCTCCGTGATCATCTCTGTCACTGTCATGTTACAGGAGATCAGAGATGGTCAAATAAGGTTTCAAATTAAAAGATCCACGGGCAGTTCTGCAGCCATTGCCTAAAGTAAAAATAGTACACAAGAGAAAAATATTTTTCGTTGCAGTTAAATACAATTTTCCCCCAAACACCTAATGCTAATAAGTTACAGTGTTTTAATCTTTCATATTTTCATAACTGTTGAAACCTAAATTTCGGTCCCACTGAAACTTGTTATCAAGAATGGAATAATAATCTTGTTGCGGGAGGAATGGTTGCTGAAAACAAGCGTAGGATAACAATAAATAATATTTTTACCTGACGTTGTGGGGTCACTACTGTTGAGTTCGCTTTGAATCCTCAACATGAAGCATCTTGTGACTCCGAAATACAAGCAGGGAAAGGCTTCAAAACAAGTTCAGAAAACAACTTGAAAGTTCGCCGACAACCTCATTAAAAAGTGAAGGCAAAGAAGAAACATTAGAATGTCTAAAGTCATGAACTGAACTCAAGAAGAATGAAGACGGACACTGGATTTGCAAACTTGATTTACAAGGA
>JGI24159J19872_10000156_pt1 | contig 46462 bp, 30 predicted proteins | sample Ectturendosymbi4_FD_19872 | JGI IMG/M metagenome (IMG submission 19872) | reverse complement strand
AGACTTTCCGCATCCGTAGAGGGTTTGAACACCTATCTAGCTGTAGCGGCTGGAGAGTTATAACAAAAAAACATTGAGCCACTATAGTGGCTCTGGTTGCAATGTTGAATTTAGTTTGAAGTCGATGATTTCCACCTTGTATGTTACTTGGCATTTTCATTATCTTTTGTTCACAAAGTAAGAATGGGTTTATAAATGCCAAATTGAGTCTTCTTCTTCAGCAAAATTAAAAAAGTCTTGTATTAACTTGACCTTTTCATCAGCACCTTCAATCTGCTCTTTTAAATGCGGAAACTGGCTCATATCCCCATTTTCTAATTGCGAGATAAACAGTTTTAACTTCATCTTAAATGCATTAATATATTATTTAGCAATCAATATTCTGCATAGCCATATGTGAACAATGGCAATATTTATTGTGTTGTAAAAGGTTAGCTAATTGCAATGAAATCCCAAAAATTGCTGTCGTCAAATATTACTAACCAGCTGTATACTATATTACCCAAATTAGAATGAAGCTGTTTGAAGTTACACAAAATTGAATGAAGCTGTTCCACTTGGACCTAAAGTTGATTAGTCTGTTGGAATTTACCTAAAATTTTCCAATTTATGGAAATATTTCTAATTTCACCCAAATTTGAATGAAGTTGTTCTAATTTGCTCAAATTTGATTGAGGTTGTGAAAATGTTTTCAAATGAATCTAATTCAATTCAAGTTTGAATAAAGCTCTTGTATTGTAATTTACCCAGACATTTCTAAATGTGCTAAAATTTCAATGGAGCTATTCTATACAGCCCAACTTTGACTGTTTGAAGTTGCCCACAATTGAACGAAGCTGTGGCAAATAGCCAAAATTTGATTTGGCTGATGGACTTCATCCAAATGTTTCTAATTTATGTACGTGTTTTCAATTTCACCCAAATTTGAATGAAGCTTTTCTCATTTGCCCAAATTTAACTGAAGCTGTTGCAACGTCCTCAAGCCCAAGGCTCCTGATTTACCGAAATGCTAATTTTACCCAACAAATTTGATGAAGGCTGTTGGAATTACCAAATGATTCCAGTTCACTTGAAGGTAGTGTCTATTTTGCCATCAGAGGCAAGCAAGAATGACAAAATAGTCTCAGAAGAGCTTTTGCTGTTGATGATAGACACTACCTCACTTAAATGTGAATGTAGCTGTACAATTTGCCCAAATGTTGAAAATGGTTGCCCGAATAATGGCATATTTTCCAGGGTTGGGGATGCGATGGCATCCCTTGCATCCCCATGCCGTTCGCTTATGACGTATAGCAGTGGGCAATTAATTATTAATTTGGCTCAGGGCCATTTTGGGAACATCGCGTTTAACGGAGGGCCGCACCTCCTCAGGAAAATAGAAGCAAGTCTCGGTTAAGCTTGCCTCACCACTAACATTTACTGTGGTAAGTTGGCGGCAGTTTCAGATTTGAAGATATTTCATGAATGCTTCCGCGGGCCACTTAAAACGCTGTGGCAGGCCACATTTGGCCCGCGGGCCGCTATTTGCCCACCCCTGGCGTATAGAATTAGACTTGTACCTCAGGTGTCTTTTTTTTGAAATCCACTATTCTAGATCCCTGCACCGTGCATATTACAAAACAAACACAAACAAACATACAAAAAAAACAGAAAGTAAGGTTGGTCAAGTCTTCGATGGTGTGTTGGTTGATCATGAGACATAAAAAATATGTGACAAAAGTTTTGAACATAACAATTAGTGAACTTTTTTAGAACAAACAACAGTATTATAATCAGCAATGTATATTGGCTGGTGTTTAACTCAAAACTACGTGCAACTAAAGTTCAGAAATAATTTTGAACACAAACACTGTCAAAACCTTTATAAACCAAAAGCTTTTTTTATTCTAGAAAGTATAATTTCAAAAGATCACGTCTGCAATGCTACCTGCAAATCTATTGTAGAGATGTACCTTGCATAAAACAATACATCAGTGATAATATTTTCAAACCTGCTAAGTGCATGAAGCATTGCTATGAAACAGAATTGGAAAAAATATACAGACGTCAATATACACGAACCATAATCACATTTTAAGAAAGGGGGTCATGCGGTGTTTCAAAAAAGGGGGGGGGGCGAGACAATTGCTTCATTAGCCTCACCTCAAATATACCACTGCGCCTACCTCCGCTGAATCGATGCCGCGGAAGCTGCTTTCGCAGCGAATGCTGCACTATAATGGTAGCGAGTCAATGGCAGCACCGCGCGAGGAGCTTTCCCTTGCATCCACCCATTAATGCCGATCATGGCGCTGGATGGGCGGGGCGTAATTACTGTTTTTCAAGTCTTCCGTATGACTCGACAGGGAATCGAACCAAACCTACCAGCTTCCGCGACCCGCCCTCTGCTGTACCACTTACCCGGTTCAGGGAACTGCTCAATTAATATTCAATAGCAGCTAAGCACCGAAAAGGAAAAATCATGAAACACCCAGAAGGCCTTTAGCCATGTGTCATCATGCAGAAGACGACGCTCTCATTTGCAACGCAACACGAAATAATGTTATAAATACGATAAGTACTGCATATTTCTGTTGGGGTCACGTAAATGGAAAAAAGTAACCCAAAAATCACATTTAACCTTTTGAACACAATTATTTATATTTTTAACGTTTACACAGACATGAAAACCCCATGCTAAAAAGGTTGTGTTTGTTTACGCTTTGATAAGTTTTTGTTGATACACGTTTATCTGTTGTTTTTCACGTTTATCTGTTGTTTTTGTTATTGAAAAATACGCTTTAAATTGTATTATTATTGGGTCGTTTTTTTGCACGATATTTACTAATCTCAAAGGCCGGAAACAAAACAAAATTCAGGGTTTTAGGAAATTGTATCTTGCCGTACATCATGCCAAGTCACAGTGGTCATTTGAGAGAAATATTGGTCACATCGCCAGCATTTAGTAGTTTGCAATGAGCATCAAAGAAAGTGCAGAGCAACAGTTTAAATACAACACGCAACATCAATATCTGTTATGCAAATTTCACAGTGAAACAAAAAACTTTAGACCTGCAAAGCTTTTTCTGATTTAAATTTTACTTGAAATTTAAGGGGAACATAAATATATTGCCCGTCTTACTTGGTAGCACACTTTTTTTTTAAATTAAAAATGAGGTCTGAAAGCGACTGACACTGGAAAAGATCTAAATATTTGCAGGTGTGCTGTTTGCTGAACAAGACCATCATCTATGCCATCAGTTTCTCAAAAATTATCTCATGTCAAACAACAATAGGCTAAGCAAATAAAAGTGCTAAACAAAAATTGCGCAAAGCGTCAAGCACTGCGTGAGGACATTGTCTAATCGAAAAGGATATAGTGAATTTAACATAGCTGTGACGAAGTGACTAATGAGTTGCAATTACCTCTTAGGTTTACTGCACCGCTACCGCATAATACTTCTTTTGATTGTACATGACATACTGTAGATTGCAAGTTTATTTTCTGGTTAAGTGCAGCTCTTTTCGAAATCATGACACCTTTGAAAAAGATCACCATTTATTGTAAACAAGGACATAATAAAAGTGTTGACTAAACCTCAGTGATGCTGCACCCATTGCACGCATTGCAAAAATGGTAAAAGTTTCAGCGATTTTGGTGTAGCCTAGTTGGAACCTCTCATTGATCTTACTCTCCATAAAGTTTTCTGGCCGTCCGTGCGCGTTAGATTTTCGGGCGAGGGTCTAGTAAAGTGGTCTGCATTGGCAGACCCGGAATTTCCATGCATGCTGTCGAGGCAATAATAGCCTACAGGGCGGCAGAATTCCCAGTGGTACAAAAATTTGTTCGAAAATTTTCTTGGGTGAAAAGGGGGCAAAATTTCTATAGCTTATGGGTGACCGGCGTTTAGAAATTCGTCCCTGTGTATTGGATGTTTCGTGTTACAGCAAATCTTGGACGTAAAATCAAACGCCCGCCACCAAATCTTGCAGATCGGCGGAAGAATTGCGAGCCAAATTTTTTCAAACGTGCAAATCTGGCGCTAGGTGCGCACGAGTGCCTTGCTTTGCGATGACAGCCCCACGAGCCTGCTGAGTTGTTGAAATGATTCGGATCTGACGTCACTCCCTTTTTCCCTTCACTGTCGCTTTCCAGCCCAAGAAAACGTACTCTTGGTCATTTGTTGGTGATTCGCCAAGTGCAGAGGTCCACGTGCATGCGGAGTTCACGGCATCCGAAGTTAGATTAGGTGCAGCAGCTGGTTCTGTAAAACGAGGTCTTATTTCGTACAGGAATGGCTATGGCAATCCCGAACGACTTACTGACTGACCTGAAAATGAAGATATCAACTCCACTTGAGAGTCGCGGAGATCTGCTCCCAAACGTTTCTTCGGTGGAATATGCCATCACCGCAAATGGTAATCTCGCTAAGGGACACATGCCTGGTCGTATCGCGATCGAGCCCAGTGCCATGGAAGCGACGACTGCTGATTTTCAAAGAAACGCTAATTTTTCCGAGAGCGCGCAACTCTTGTGCGGCGACAGCGAAGGACGAACTGTCAGCATTGCAGAAGTAATTGCGTGTTTTATTTCGTTGGTTACTGTTATAGAAAACTTGGCAATATTGACCGCCATCATTAGAGGACCTAGCAGTCTGAGAAAACCGCCCTACTGGTTCATTGCTAGTCTCGCTGTAGCGGACTTACTCACTGGATTGGAGGTTGTACTCGCCATATTTGTTCCAGTTGGGACATCTCCCAACTCACGAATCGTCCTAAAGGTGAGTTAAGTCCGAGTGAGTGCTGCGTTACTCGCGTACGTGTGCAAAAATCCCAATATTCGCCCGCTGTTGCGTCAGCAGAAGCGCGTATCATTTTGCAGGAAGCCATATGGATCGCTTGCCGCCTGCCGCACGTTTGCAATCTGATACCCGATCGTCGGTGTTTCAGAGGAATTAGGCGAGCGGGCAAATACATGCAGGTCCGTTTAGATATGGCGTGAAAAGCGACGGCCTGCAAATTAAATTTAACCCCAAGCGATCTGCTTCACGTTGCAAGATAGATCCGCGCAACACATTCTAAGCGAGTTTCGCTTCGCGCAAAACAGGGGTTGTCTTGGGTTGCAATGGTGTCAAATTTTGTCTCTAGCACGCCAGCCTACCACTGCGGCGACTACCGCTTGCTAGTGGACGTAGCACATTTCTGTAAGCTTGTGACAAATTGCGTGTGGAACACCTTGCACTCGGAATTTTTGCTACGAAGGCCTCCTGTGATGAACCAGTTTGAAAATTCAATTCGGAAATTTGCACGTTTCTAAATGATTGTGATTTCACGGTTTTTCAAAATAGGTTTTGCCGCTTGTATCACTATTCTGTCTGTTCCTCTTGCGATTTTCGATAATGGGCGGTAATGTTTTACTGGAAACATGCACCAGAAGTTGTAAAGATCAGAACCATCGCCAGAGAGTTTTCAATAGGGAGGCTGTACGTTTATTCAGGGGGCTTGACATTCTGAAATTTGATAAAAACTTCACCGATTTATAGTGTTTCATAATTCAATTTGGGGAGGCTTGGAGTTTGTTTGGGGGGGCTAACCCCCAAAAGCCCCCCGTGGCGACGGGACTGGTGAATATGTTTGTTCTCTGGATGTTCGTCGAGCAAAGAGAAAATGTGATTAGACCTCATTTGCATAAAATAACCTCATTTGCGTAAAATAACCAGTGAAAATTGAGTTTTGGGTCGCGGCATTTTCTGGAATGCCCAAGCTTTTGCGCAGCAATGCATTCTTTCTTCACCGAAAGAGCGAGCAGCTATTATGGTCCACGTCTTTGTAGGGATTCGGTAAATATTTGCAAAATATTTTTTGGTAGGTGCTCCGCCCAAACGCGCGAATCTTAATTTAATTGTCTCTGCAGAATAGTGTTTTGCTAAAAATGTAAATAGCGTTCCATTCTTCAACTCTTGCAACTACAAGGGCTGGGAGGGAAGGCATGCAAGCGGTTCGTGCAGTTTTGAAATTTTTTATAATTTTGCCTTTTAAAAATCTTTGTAAGGATTTTTACATTTTTACTGCGTTGGCGTCATCTTTTTGATACGATTTAAACACCTGTCAGGTTAGGTCTCTGTAACGTGCTGTTCCAACGTTTAAGCGCACATTTTCATATGACCTCGTTTCTGCTCGCATGCCTATCGGATGTGGCTCGCCTCTGCATCGCACAAGTGAATCCGCTTCCGGATTGCTTCCTGTCCTAGCGCCAGTGAGAACGAGCGTGTAATGCAGTGAGATTGGCGCATACTGCAATTGTGCAGATACTGTGTTTGCGGATGGTGATGAAAAGCACTGCACGGTTGACTGCCGTTGAGCTGATAAGCTAATTAGAACTTCCTATTAAATTTAACCTTTGTTTGGCGCTTTCCGAGGTTATAAGCAACTGCTCTCAATCTCAACCCAAACATTGGTTCCTGGATAGAGTTTACGCGCCTGAGACATTTATTTGCCACGACTTGTCCACTTCTCGATGTAGAAATTGTACATAGTGAGCAGTTGCAAGTAATTTTCTACACCCAACATTTCCTTTCTAAGCCCATGTAAACTCGTTGGAATAGGTACAGCGGTAGATTCTGGAAAAATTTGTGGCAATTGCACTAGCTCGAAAATAGCTGCTGCACCCATTTGAAAAACTTTTTTTGAAAACGTACCCTATTTCCTGGCTTCTCACCATCTACCACACACTGTGCTATAAGCGTTATTTATAGCCTTTGTGGCGACCCCTTGTTAACTACCCCGTCGAAGTCCCAGGTCGGAATCCATCGCTAGTGTTCTGTAGCATGCTACCACTGTTGCAGCACTATTAAAATTGGCTGTTAACTCGCGCATTGGGTTGTATCAGCGAGATCGCCATGACTCGCCGAACTTATTGACAAGATAGTCTCGCTTTGTAATCCAGAAACGCTAGGCCAAGCAGACGGCGGCCGGCTCTTGACAGCATTACCGGTTTGATTATGTGGAAACAATGATTTATTTGTTGACAAAAGCATAGGAGAGGCTGCTGTGACGCACATTGCCTAAACGCAATCACGACTTTGGCAGCATTGAATCACCACGTCTGTTTAGTTACGAACAAACTTACGCTAGTTCAAGCGCGAAACGACATATCTGTTTCTTATTAGTGGTGCTCAATGCGAGGGCAGCTGGCTGGTCCGGTTGGGATCGTGCTGTAATGCGACTCACTGCTAACGTGCACTTTTTTCTTCAGGGTTTGGCAGTGGTAACGTTCATCGTGTCCATCAATAGCCTTCTGCTAGTTTCGTTTGATCGTTATCTGCGAATCGCTCACCACACAGACTACGATCGGGTGCTGACGCGACAATGGATCGTTTTCTTGATCGTGCTGGCATGGCTAGTTTCATTTGTGGTCTTTTTGATGGCACCCCTGCTTGGCTGGTCCTGCGCCGAACAGCACTGTTGCGCCGATAACGGTAAGTACGCTGTGGCGATCGCGCACATTACCGCGACAGCATTGCAGTCTGGGGGCGCTTAGCCTTAATCCTTTATCACAACTCGTGGCAGCTCTTGAACCAGGGTCGCAAACGTACCGACTGGTCCGCTGATTACGCACAATTAATTTATGCGCTGTTTTCGTTCGAGAATGCAACAACACTTTATAGGCGTACCGTCCTTTGTTGCTGATCTGGGATACGCTGGATTTTGAGTTGCACGGATTCATTCTTTATTACTGGGTTACCTTGCAGCGTAGCTGGTTTTTGCGCTTTCGTATTTATCCCTTCAGGGTGAAGATGGTTGCTTGATTCGAAGTTACGCCCCGACATTGGGACAAGAGCTCAAACAAATACCCGATTATTCTGAATAAGTGTTTTGCAAATAAGCGCAACATCCTTTTACATGTCCAGATATCCGGGAACTATGACAAACAGGAGAAAAGTTGAGCATGAGGGGAAAATAACATAAAATAGGGACCGGCGGTGAGGTCAAAAAACATAGCACGTTAACACCATTCCACTGCGGTGTTAAAGAGCGCATCTCTCTGTTACCTCCAAAAAGAGCCATGTTGGTGATGTCCCAGCTGTTCCCTCCTTTTTAAATCATCTCCGAACCAGCGTTCGCTTTAAACAAACTTAGGTCGACGCGGGTGTTTTCTGAGCTGCGAAGAATTTCACGCGCATCTGGTTTTCACGAAATGTGATCCAGCAAAGCAGTACAATGAGTAAAATACAATTTCGCTTAACAACGATAGAAAACGAAGCGATTTTAAAAATAATAACCGGAGCTCAACCCTGCGCACTCCACCGCTGGCGATCACAGCTAGGGAGTTCGCGTGGCAGAGGCTTCATTGCGCAGATCAAGGCTGCGGAGCATTTCATCGAAGTTGGCTGGTAACTTTCCACGTGCAGTTGTTAGGAGTAGCCAGTCTTGTACGAGGTTGAACCTATCGTTCTGGGCGTAATTTACCCGACTTGTCATTGGCGCAGTGCTTTACTGTCGCGGGCAAACAATGTTCGTTTGATGACGTACGTCACAAGCGCTATTTGCAAACGCTTGTTTCTAATTGTCATTATGAACTTTTGACTTGTGTAAACTTTGAAGAAATAACGCACCTGCAAATCCTCCCCAGAGCTATATTGCGTGGCTGCGATCATCCGCAAGTGGAAGTTTTCAAGCTAATGCTCCGTAGTAGGAATGAACACCATTGCAGAACTTGTAAACGTAATTTTGGTTAATTTTTTTCTGCTTTTTGTATGAGTAATGCGCTTGACTTACCGTTTTGTTGTTTAATGGTCATGGTATTAGCAAATCCACCATGACTTTCTCCCTAAAGCGCTAGAATACACGTGTAACATTGTGATGGAAACTTTCAAGTTAGTTCATGGAGATTTTGTCACACTGTGGATACTGTGCCAGCTCGGTCATGTGTATAATGCCACGTGACTAACGATCACTCAAGCGATCAGTTGCACGATACAATCGATATGTTCTAAACCTTCAGGTGTTTGCACATGCAAGCGCGAGGAATTCGGTGAAAGCGTATGCAGCGGCGTCTGCTCGCAATCCTTCGTCCCGTTCCAGAAGTCTTACATCATTACGGGCGTCATGTACTTCCTTGCCGCGATAGCGGCGATGACTGTTTTTTACTCGCTGCTTTTCCAAGTGGTCAAGAAGAAAACCTTCGGGAACAGCAGGAGCAGCAGCAGCACGAGTGTGGACTCGAAAGCGAAGGTGAGAAACCGAGCCTGTGCGTCATCGTCGAGCCACTGCGACCCTGGCGAAAGAGAATTGTTGAACGGCGTTAAATTGCTTCCGCCGAGTGCTGTGTCCTGATCAGCCTGAACCCCCCATGTTGTAAGAAAGTCACCTTGTCCTGGCATGGCCCGGGCGGCTTCCACTGTTGTTTGAGTTTCGTCGGTCAGATGCTTGACCATCTTTGTGAAAAGAAGGTTGTTACGTTTTTCCGGAGTTACTTCGCAGCAACGTTCAGCAGAAAGGAACAGTTTCGAAGAGCACAACCAGTGTTCCCCCTAAAGTGCGCAGCACCACCAGAACATTTGCGCAGTGAAATCTCAATCTCGCGCACTTGCAACATTCCAAATTTCATATCGTATATATATCGCTTTTTAATAGCACTTTTAACGCTTGAAACGCTTCACTAGTTGTGTTTCTACATGGTTGCGCAATCGCACGCGCACTAAAACAAACATTTGCCCAGTGTAAAATTTTATTCGATGAAACACTGAGCAATACTCCTTGAGAAATTGCTTCGAAAGACGAAAAATGGTGCGTCTCAGTCTGCAAGCTCTACTTTGATTAAATATCTTGTCTGCAGTTCGGCAGTGTTCAGTCGCGTGGGACCAGATTTGATCAGTAATCACAACTTGACAGGCAAAATGGTTAGTTTACGAGTAAAAAACGACTTCAACAAAGAAACGAAAGCATCACAAATTGCCATCAATTTGAAAGAAGTTGGTGTTTCAATAAAATGGGATTTCTCGGCGGATAAAGCCAAGCATTCTCACTAAAATCGATTCGGGAAAGCGTTTGCGTATTCTCAGGGCATGTGCGCAGATTTCCAATTTTACGCATGTGCTCATTATTCACCTTAGCATTCAAGTGCGAAGGCGATGCCGATGCGGACGCTTCAACGTAAACTCACTTTCAAGACGAACATGCTTTTTCCGGCCGTGGACTGGGCATCGCATCGCAGTTTCGCCTGCACGTCGCGCCGCGTGGGAATTCTGCGCAGGCGCTTCGCTTTTGGCAACGAATGAAAACCACCCTGGCCTGCTGTCAGTGATAGTTCTGGGCGATATGTCGCTTTGCGCGACGTCTCAGTGTCGGATTGCTGGGCATGTACCGCGTTGTCCTTTCAGTACGATGTAAGTTGTCGCCTGTCACAAGCGGCACCGAATAACACAATTCCCAGTCGGTTTACACTGAAAGAGATCGGTTAATGGCAGGTATTGACAGTAGTTTATGCTGCAGTACCTGCTTATCATCATTCCCTGTGCGCGCAGCGCCGCTTTTCAGGGCTTGCCATTCACTGTCAAGTTGATGTTGCCAGAACATACGGCGTCAGCTGCACTCTTATGTCTAACTGTGTGCATTATATCCTGCGCCCTGGGTTTTACTTTGCGCTTTTAAACGTCAAGTCGTCAGAAGGCATACGGACTTGTTGTTGAATTCCAGGTTGCATCGAAATTCTCTTCGGTAAGTTGAGCTCTGGCACGTGCACGACGACACACTGTCGAAAAACGGAATCTTTTTTCTTTTTCTTGTTTTGTTACTGGCGATGGAGAATATTTTGTGTTGGGAATGTGGCGTTTTGATTGGCATGCTGTACGACGCTGCGAAAGCGCGGCAAAACGCTGCGCCCGCCCAATCGCTGATTCCTCCCTTGCGCTGCGCGTGCGGCGGCTGGGAGGAAACAAATCCACCATACGCGGTTTTCGATTTGAGATCATCGGTGATTGTCGCCTTGCCACACTTTACCGCAAAACGTGAAATGGAAGAAAAATGTACCGTTATCAATAGTTTTGTTTTTTGAGCGCGACCTTGAAAACGTTGTAACTCGCCTGCATAAAACTGCGGCATGACGCATTGTGCGAAATGATTTTTGTGCTTCCTCTTGAGCTGTCAATGACTCGCATGCATGTAGCCTTCTGCAAAGTGCAGACGACTGGAATGACTGCGGAAGGCACTTCCTTGGTTTCGTCGCAAGTTGGCGAAAATGATTAGTTCACTTGCAGGCGTTCGCGATCGACTCCTGAGATGTTTAACTACTAGCCCGAGTGTGTAGATTGGGAGCCAATCCCGTCATGATCAACTTCGATACAATGCGTGCGCATCTGCAAGCGACAGTAGCTGCAAAATTGATGCTTGAAAAAAGAAAATTATTAAACTAACAAAACAAAGTTTGGCTTCGTGCAGCATGTTTCTGCCGAAACTTATGTTTATCTAGTTTGTTGCCCTTCGTGCGACATTGTACAAAGTATGTTAAACGAAGCAGTGATGGTCGATTTGACCTACGGTCATATTTTCAGTGGGACTTATGTTAATGCTGTGCACCACGGCGAAAACAACGTTTTTTTGCTTTTTGAAAAGTTGTTTTTGTGGATATCGTAATACAGGCCAAGCTGATTAAAACTAGATAAACGATTAAACGACGTTCAATAAACTGGTTCCGTTAAACTTTAGCGATGCTATTTTCGTTTCAGAAGCGAGAAGTTCAACTGACCAAGACGTTAATGATCACTTTGGGAGTATTCGTTTTGTGCTGGATGCCTGTTATGGCACTCTTCGTTGCCGACTTCGTCATCACGTACAAAACAGCACAACTTGCTAAAGGTGAGAACCTAGCGACTTAGGCAAATAGCTTCTACAAGAAAAAGTTAAAAAACTTTAGATGGAAAGTACGAGCGCTCCTAAATGCATGTCCACGCACAAATTTTCATGTTTTTGAGATTTATCCGGTATACCTCGAACTGTGGCCCGAAGATACACTTCCTTCCGAGGTAACAGAGGTTTGCTTACCCGGTTGACTGCGTAGAAGTCGGAGGAGATCGATTTCTAACCAACTCGATTCACTAAATGCACACTTAAACCATTGAGTGTGTACGACGCCGTTGCATATTTCACCTTTCTGAGGTGACACTCCATTAATCCGATACTGGAGGAAGAGAAAGTGAAGTGGTGGAGCTTTCAAAGAAGCTGTCCGCCATGCTGTGCTTTTATGACAATGCCGTGACTACATTTATCCACATTTCAGTGACATTTCTCCACAAGGGCAAAGTTGCTAAATCTGTCCGCCAAGTGCTTTGCTAGGAAATCGATTTCGTGCCAATTAAGTCTTGTAAATTGCACGCATAAGCTTACGGGTGAAATGATGGAACACCAAAGCAAGACTGTGATAAATCACGCCAACTGGAGTTTCAAACACACGCCAAGACTTTTAGATTTGGAGAAAACACGCGAACTGTAGATTGAAACACACACTTTCACTTGAGGAAGAATTAGAATATGGAAAACAAAAAAATACTTTGTTCGTTAAAAATTTTTTGTTCTACCATTGTGATTTTAGTAAAAACCTTGCTGGACCTGCTATGTTAGATCCCATACAGTAAATATTGCTTCTTTACGCTTCCTTTGGGATATGAATTACAACCATTAATTTACGGTACCTCCTGCTTTTCGCCTCGGGTACCCTCAATACTGGACAATCGGGAACTGCGACACTGATTAAGCCGTCACACGCTTTGGACCCCCGCCAGACAACCCAACTGGCGTCAGAATTCATATTTCCTGATGCCATGCTGAGCGCCAAGAATTTGCAAGAGACGGCGTTGCTATCGTTTCTCTTTAGCCTGGACAGGCAACGGCGAGCAGCAGTGATCTGTATTGAGAAATCTCATCGTCTGGCCATTTACGTAACACCTTCCATTGCGCACTGCCTGCGAGATGCCGTCGAGACCAACGCACTTATAGAACAAATCCGCGCAGTTCTCACAGCGATTTCGAGAGATAACGAAAAATCAAAGGGTACTTTGTTGACGTTTACCAGTTGAAGCGCTTCAATCAAGCCGTGGTTCTTTTTTGGTGCACAACGATTGCATCGAGCGAGTGCAACACAGTGCTGTGAACGAAATCCGCCCGCAGACAATAACCTCTTCTTTCTTGCCATAACCTGTTCCCAGCAGCCAGCGCCATTTTAATCCGATGCTTGTGTCAGTGACCTGGCAGCGGAGTAACATTTAACTGAATTGAGCGACATTCGGCTCTTTGAGGCGGGTTTCAGCTCGCGTGTATTTGTGAAGTCAGGATTAATTCTGCGAGTGTGAGGATCAACGGCTTTGTTGATCCGTANCACGTACGAGTGCTTTCGGAGAAACAAGTACATGAAANCGATCAACCNCAAAAACTTGCGCCGCANTTGCCAGCCATAAAAAAAGCAGAGTTCGCTCGTAGGACAAGCGAACACCAATCATAAATTTGCGTCAAAGGAAATGACTGATATTGACTCAAGATGAATCGATTTATGCCACACGTTTGCTGCACGATCGTGCTGCAACCAGTGCGTTCGACTTCACGGAACTTCCTTTTTCGTTCCTTAAATTCACGTATACATTAGTCTCCTGGGGCCAGCGTTTGGTGTCTCTCACACCGTTCTGGTTAGATCCCGTAGGTAAACCAACGTAGTGTGTGTAACGATCAACTGCGTTGTGCTGGAAAATCATTGCTTACTTATACTGTATATCGCGAGGGGAGCTTTGGATGTTTGGTGACTCCATGGACCCCGGTTTGAGAGTCTTGCCGCCTCAGTTGACCTTCAACAATCTCAATACTTTTTTTGTATCTTTTCGCAGTTTTCGACTACGCTTTGGTGCCATCAGTCATCAACAGCTTTCTGAATCCTATTATTTACTCTGTGCGTCTGCCACGCATGCGCCAGACAATCCAGCGAATCATCCTCCCATGCATATACGGCCGTTCAGGTCAAAGGTGCGAACTGTTTTCCTGTCTTCAGTGTGTATATTTAAATGCACAGGTGTGCAGTTCTTGGTTTTGCTTGTACAAACGTGCTTCCAGGCGCCCTTTCTGTTTGCACTGCCACATTGCCTACTCAGTGTAGAACCCAAGGAAAGAGCTTTGCACCAAGCGCAGTGTGTGATCAACCGGCGCTTGCCAAAAATTTTCGAATGGGCTGGGAAAGTTCTTTCTTGCCGTAGTTGGTTGGTTGGGTTGTGGTACCACCACACTTACAAAGACTTTGACTGCTCCCTGCCAAAGTCCAGTTCCGCTTTGGTAGCTTCCGACGATTGTCTGGCCTTCATCGCTTCCGCCCGTTACGCTTCGGTTGCCCTAGGTCACATTCTAAGGTTAAATGCAACTCACATTCGCATTGAGCAAAGCATTATGCTTATACGGTGTTGGTTCACCCAATCAGTGCCTGAAAGTGAAACCTACAGACAACAGATGCAAGCAACGTTGGTAGTTGCGTTTTATAGCATAGTGCAGTTTGTTTGACTATAATGAAAACCGATGACCACCAGGCAAATTCTTGCCAGATGTTATCTGTTTTCTACTACACTTTGGTCTTGTAACGGATGTGCTCTTACACCGAAAATCCGGCCATATACATGCGCTAAAACATGGACACGCGCGAAACGCCTTTACTCAAATATCGCAATTGCTCTGGTTGTCTGCGCAGCCGGCTTTGCTTGTTAAGTGTCGCATATTATAAAAGTTATCCTTAAAAACAATCTGCAAGGTAAATTTGAATGTACATTTTCAAATACAGTACTTTAAGTCTTGTGTGGAATGTGTTGGTGTCAGACTTCAGTGCTGATGCGTCAGTAAATGATTTCACGTTGGCACTGGCAAAGCATCACTGTCACTTGTGGACGTTCCCGTTCGTTGGGAAACAGCAACCCCTTTGGTTTACCTCACTCTTCTGGTGTGGAGTAACGAAAATGTTTAGGCGCTAGAAACAAGGCTTGAGTCCAAGGGTCTGCTAGCGAAAGTTTGCTATTGTACATTTTCAAAATAAATGCGCAACTTTGATTGAATTTTACACCGCGCCTGTGTGCATCATCGCCTTGCCCTTAAGGGCTAAAAATAGTGGGAGCAGCCGGGTGGTTTTCACTTCTTAAGTTGAAGGTATAGACCAGCAATGCAGTCGAAGCTTTCGTGTTCTATTATTCTTTTTGCTGATCAATTAAATGCTGATATTATTATTAGAGAAGGAGCAAAGCAAGGTGGTCAAGTACCTGGTTTGCGCTCGTTTTCTGATTTTATTTCTCATCAAATGCATCCAAAAGGAGGTTTCTTGGACTTCAAGATTTAACAGTTAATCACTTCAGTTTTTATGGATTCTGCAAAACACTGAGGTTGGGCTTCAGTGGTTTGTAAAAGAAAATATGCACTCTGTGAATGACTTCACATTCTTGCCCAAAATTACTGGAGCTGTGCATTTGAAAAAAACTGATTTAGTAACATTCGATCGCAAAAGCGATGAAAATTGCATCGAGTGAACAGGAACAAATTAAACTCAACCAAACTGAAAATATAAGCTGCAGAAGTTGCTTGGCCTAGCAACAGCGTTCAGTCAACAATTAAAGTTATGCATTGGGGTGGTGAAATAATTCGTGGGTTTAGGTCAATGTACGCTGCTGTTCATGATGGCGCTGTTATCAGTAATGCCGGACCTTGGGTAATTCATTATTGGCCATTCATCCCCCCACCTATCTTCCATACACTTCGCAATAGCGTTTGAATGCTCGGATTAACCGACCTTTGAACTGCATGCGATCTGCCTTAACTGCACCGATTCCAATTATTGTGTTCTCATTGGCCATCGTCTCATACTTTAATGCAGGTGACGTACTGGCTTAAAACCTAGTTTGAAAAAGCTGCGTTTAAACTCTTCCGCCGACTCTATACGTAAGCCTTTACGCTGAATGACGCAGTTCGGTCCGGAAAGCGCTTGCACGCATGATGGAAATATGTCAGGACTGCATTGTCGTGACCCCGACCGCTTCAAATAAGGTGTAAGGTGGCGACGAGTGCATGCCAAACGTTCTGATTGCGGCTCACGTGATTGCAACCTAAGGTTGCCCTGTTTTGGTTTTCCTTCGTGAAGTGCTGACGCGTTGAGGATAACGATGACTTGCAAGGTTGTCAACATGTGATGCAAGAGGAGTGCATCATTCACTCCCCCGATCGGTTCGCAGCAATTACGTTCTGCCCTCAAATCAACTCACTGTTCACGCAAATTAACCCTTTGTTCAGTTCACGTTAAGTTCAAGCGGTTAACTTGCAGGTCAACGTTTTTTGTAGTTGAAGTTCAGCTAGCTGCATTTTGCTTTTTGAAATAAATCGCCCCAGCGCACATTTACAACAAGCTTGGATGTGTTGGTTGTCGACCCTAGTTTACCCGCAAACTTGTTTGGCCGCCAGTACAGTCCCAGTGGATGTCGAAACGTGATGTTAGAGAATCTGTGGAGCGTTTATAACAGGTGCGGCGCTAATGTTTGGTGCTCACTTGCAAAATTCGAAAATGAGACGCCGTTTCCAACGCAACGCCTGGCGAGGCATCTGTTACCCACTGCAGTAGTGACACACGAATTGCTTGCTGACCTTACGGAAAGCGTGAGATCGGTGTAATTCATGTCACCGCACGACAGCAAATACTTTCCGTACGTTTTTCAAGAATCACAGCCTGTGCGAGCGAAATTTTTACCAGTTGCTGCAAGCCTCTTGCCTTGTAGGCCGCGTGACTTCCACAACCTGTAACCGTAAGTGATTGCTTTCTTCTGGCGGGACGTCTGCTTCCTTCCTGTTGTGTTGCCGCACGTAAACAAGAGCCACCGGTAACCGTTACGCGCACCTCCTGGTGATGCAATTGATTGGCCGGGATGACTCAAAGGTAGCTAGAAACTTCTAACATGGCTTCCCAAAGTTCGAAGTTAGGTTGGTCATAATTTCTTAAAATCATAAAGAGCGCTACTGACGCGAAGCGAGCGGTCAATGAAATAATGGCCATTGTCAGTACTACTCTCGAAAACTTGGCCAAAACCGATTGCTTGGGGCTTTGCTGCCAAGTCGCTCTGGGGTTTACCCAACAGCCTCTTGCGACACACCGCGCAATTCTTGACGCGCTACTGAGTTGCGTTCGCGGAATCGGGGGAACCCTTGTGAAAAAAGACTGCGAATGCATAGCAACATTTTTTTATTTCGCTTGAACTTTTTCCTTAGCTTTTTAAAGTTTGTTATAAATGTTTTTTAAATATTACCTATGTTAGAGCGGGGCATGTTTGTTGCAAGCTCAGGAATCATTTCGAGTAGGTTTATTTTTTGAAAAAGATACAGTGATCTCTTGAGAAAAATAAGAGTTATTACCTCTAAACATCTGTTTTTTTTACAGCGGTGGAGGCCTTTCAAAACTATTGACCTAAAACGTAGTTGATGTGAATTTCAGTGTGTCAGACTCACCCTGTTTGTCGAATCATCGTTTAAGTTATAGAAATAAGCAGCGACAACGTGCGTTCGCACAAATACCTAGTTCTTGGTTTTCTGTTTTTATTTCTGTGCCCTCGATCCGTACAGATCAAGGAACACCAAGACATTTGATCTATAAGGCAGATAAAGACCTGAACTTCCTTTCATCCGCACTAATTGCCTGAGTAACCACCGTGTCCTGGCATTTGCTCATCACGCGCATGCGCAGAACAAGTGTGGCTTTGACGCCAGTAATGACTGAAGCGCTGTCGCGTTCATTTTGAATGCACTCCAGCAGGTACTTTGAGACACGATACGAAGTGGATGTCTCTACTATTTCTGCAGTTGGAGCCCGTAATGTAAGAAACGGTGCAGCCCGTGCATGCTTTCGCGAAGGAGCACGGTCGCAATTCAGACAGTTGTTACGTTCCAAAATTGACCACTCGCGTTTTTAAGCAGTTGATTTGCAAAAGTCTGTGAAACGTTTCCCCTGCGAAAGCGTTTCGAATCGCCACTGTGTTCTACGTTTCCTCTCGCACTGAATATGACTACTAAAGCGAGTTCTACGAGATGAGCCGGATGAGCCGTTTAAATAATAGTGCGTCAGCCATTCGGTCGTACGCCTGTTCCTGTGGATCGCATCACATTAAAGCGATCGTTTTGAATCCGCCGTGTGCCTGGATTTTCACCGTAATGTGAACTTTGCAAGTTAACAACTGAAGCCCGCGAAGCTATGCCTTGCAAAAAAAATATTTCTACAACACCAGCGTAGTAGGAAATCAGCCATATTAGTAATATTGAGTGACATGTCCAGGTTGGTCAGGAGCTTCGTTTTGGCACGGGCTTGCTGTAACAAATATGGCATTAAATGAAAACGTAACTAACGTTTGTTCTCATTTGAGCGGTTAACCGAAAACATCAGTTATATGCACCAGACGCAGCGGGTGCGCAAAAGCAGTTCGTAACCGCGCCTTTGTTTCGTTTTCAGCAGATTGGGAAACACGTGGGCCACCAACACCTCCTTCGACCGGTCCATGCGGCGGAAAGGAACCCGAAAGCAGATCTGGAAATTGAAAGTTTCCGAGGACAGCAGTAACGGCAGCTCGCGCTCGCGAAACACGCGGTCTCGTCTGGCGTCGAACAAATCGCTCAACAGCGAAATGTCCCTCAGTCGCGATTCCATGTTGAACTGAAGCCCGGCGAGGAACTCCCCCCTCCTGAAGAGATTTTTCGCGGCGTTATACGAGACTCGAGAGCGGCGCCAGCGTTTGGGGCACTGTGCTTACTGGAAACAATCGTACTTGGAAGGGCAGCCCTGGCTGCTGCATTTCCAGCTGCTACCTGCAATTCGGACATTGTATGACTGTCCGCCGTTAACGGATGTGCGAACTTTCGCCCTTCCGGACGCCTGTCAATATCGTGTTGAAATTTCCTTTGGTCTGTCCAAGCTGTGCCGAATGGTTCCGACGTGTTTGTTTACGTCGCGCAAAGGTGCCATAGACGATGTTGCACTTCGCAAGACGGTTCAGAAGCTGCTGATATTGCGATTGCTGCTGCTGGTGGTTTGCGCCAAATGTTCGGCTGAGGTCTCGGCGCGTTTCGAACTTTCACTGCGTGCGAGCCGGACGCCGTCTGTGCCCTTTCGTTTTTTTTTTTTGCCTAAACTCGCCAGTTCACTGTTGTTTTTAATATCAGATTAATTTTGGTTTCCTGAGTCAACCTCGAGCGCACCTGTTTTGCGCTTTATGCTGATTTTGACAAATATACACTTCGTGTGAATAGCCGCCTGTTGTCGCCGTGTCCTTTAGAGGGAAACAATAGCTTGTAAATAAAAAATAAACTTTGAAATTTCAAACGGCCACAACTCCTACACACCTGTATTTTCAGTGATAGCAAATTGATTTCTGACAAAATATTTATGCGACGCCTATTGGTGCAAAAAAGAAGGCGTTGATAACGCAAGAACACCCAAATGAACTTGTGATGTTTCGTGCCATCCATACGTTAAACTGATGCCACTTGACTAAAAGTTCGGCATGCATTTTTTGAGGCTAATCACGATAAAATGTCTTGATTTCAAAAAAGGTTAAAAAAGCATTGCCCTGTTAAAGAAAGCTAGCTATAAAACACGAAATCGTAGGCTCTGCAAACGCAGCTAGTTGTATCAAGTGGACAAGTAGTGTGTGGTGATCACGCGCTGTCCACAACCTCTGTTGGCATTGCATGGAAATATTTCTGGAATGCGACACAGAACTATCGAAGGTCATCGTGGAAGGTGGTCATCGCCGTTAATTACCCCATGCCAATTTATCAATGAAAATGTTCGGCGCAGAAATTAATTGAGCTGAGAATAGCAACAAAACAAAGAATGTGAAAAGCAACTGCGCACTAAGGTTGAAATTTTGTTGCTGGCGAAGAAGTAATTACTTGCCATTCAATCTTAAATTCTATTGAAATGACTGCTGCAATTTGGAAAAAGTAAATAGGAAATAATTTTATGCAAACACATTTTTACGATTTTGGCTGTGCCAACACCAAAGATGCTATCTGCTTAAGGTTTTGGATTTCCCGGGTAATTCAATAAATTTTTGCCAAATACGGTAAAAACCAAATCAAAAATTTTATCTGGTATGAAGAAATTATCAAGTTTCGTATAAGTACACCCGGCTTGTACTTCATGCTTGCGTTGCTGACCAACACGATATTATACCAGTATGCAGCGGGTTTGAAGGTAATGGAAAAACAAGAAGCAATAGATCGTGTTTCGAATATGAAGCTGAATCACAAGCTCCTGCGTTATGGTTGTCCTATTCAACTTTTCTCCGTGAATTGCTTCTTCATCTAGTAGTCCATGGGTCTCCAAAAGTTTTGTCAGAATGCAACATAAGTTATAGCACAAACGTTCGAGGGCCGGGTATCGTACGTAATGTGATTGTTTCGGGATATTTTACATTCTACCAAATCAACAGATTTTTCGTAAATATATTATTTTTTCATTATTGACAAAAGGCTTAGCGGGCCGGATGAAATGACTTCTCGGGCCGGATTTGGCCCGCGGGCCGTAGTTTGGAGACCTCTGATCCAGTCTATACCCATTTCACAACTGTAACGAATGGAATAATTGGCTGGCTGCTTCAATCAGTGACGTATCTTACGTATTTTTAGACATTTCGGCTTCGCTGATAGTTGCCTGCACGTTTTGGTTTGTCTTACAGAAATATATACTCTGTAAGATCTTAGTGTCTGACAGTTGCCTGCACTTTTTCGCTTCGCTGATAGTTGCCTGCAATTTCGTTTTCTTAACATATCTCAAGAAAGACTATTAGTATTAGCTCTCTATGTAAAGAAATCCTTTCTCAGCAAAGAATCAGACACTAAGATCTTACAAAGAACATATTTCGCCTACGAATTAGGCATCATCAGCTCTTATTCAAATATAATCAAATAGTATTAGCTGCTCATAGAGTATTAGCTGCTCATATGCTGTATCATACACAGCTAATACTCAGAAATAGTATTAGCTGCTTATACAGGCAAGTCCTTAGTTAGCGTTCCGTATAGTACTGAATGACAAAAACAGCTGGCGTCAATTATCTAAGATACACATAAAACTGCTAATATAGATGTGAGTTGATATCAGTTAGCGAATATGGACTTAGGACAACTTGAGAATCGAAATTAAAGGAGGTATATTAAAATAGGTATCTCATGTTCCACTTCACAGCAACTGCAATTGTGAAGCTTTGACCGAAAAGGTTAGTCCTGCATCGAAACCCGAAGACTTCTATGAACCCATTATAATGTATCTGGCTTCCATCAAAGCAGATCTCCGAATCCCGTTGCGGCCACTATACAGTGTTTGAACTGCAAGCTGGTCATTCGGTCTTGAAAGGTGTGTCTTGGATATCTTGCAAATGCAGTTAGGTGCAGCGTTACGGGAATTGGGAAATCTGAGCAACATTGCAGAGTCTAACCTTATGAAAGTATGAACTGGAAAGCAATTAAAATACCATCAAGCATGTCTTATTCACCCTATGGCGTCTGTACGAACGTTTTAGAAAGATGGTTATTAGCTTTTCCGAAACTATCCGCCTTTATTTGAAAAATAAGCCGAAATCATCAGCAGGCTCCAGCTTTAAAATGTCGATGAACACTTTAGTTCTCAAAAAAAGCGACCAAAGGTGACAAGATCACAGAAAAAACTTTTACGAAAGGTTTTGAAATGCCTCTTCAACTCACAAACACCGCTTGCTGTTTTGCACAAATAGCGCAGCATTGCGTTGAATGTCGAGAAAACCCATATACACTATCAAAAAGCAGTTATGAATGTTTCCTTTTTGAGTTAGGCACGGTTTTCTGTACCTGCACGTGTGGGCACATGACACAAAACTTGGATGAGAGAACCATGGCTGTCGGAAGGGGCACAGAGGGGTTTTAGGGCGCAGTATTCTAAAATTTATATTTTAACGTTTCAGTGGATAAATGTTTTTCTTTTAGAATCGAGTTGGTAAAATCAAATTTCTCCACTTTTGGTCCCCCTGGAAAAATGTTTTTGGCTATCACCTAGAAAAATCCTTCCCATGCGCATGGAGCGCAAATATTAAAACATTAAACATCAAACTGGGATCAAAAAGCTGTGTGTGAATCATTGCTACCACAGAATTAATTGTTTATAATTTAAGTTGCTCTTGTCAAGTGATGATCAACTTTCAACAGAATATGGTGGTTTGTAAATTTCCACCTGAGCATCTTGTGAATTGCTGTTTTTGCATTCGTAAATTTCCTTTGTTGTTTATGCTAGTTTTATTGCTGTGTTCCCATCCAATGCTGCTGGTGCTGTTTTTAGGTGGATGAATTATAGCTTACTACGAGGCTTGTCTTTTTGTCTGTTTTTCTTGTTACTTTTCCTTGCAATGCTGTTGGCCCTTTTTCAGATTGGATGTACATGAGCACTGCATATGGAGCATAGATGAAACATAGTCTGTAGAACATATTAGGTTGCAAAGCACCACCTTTTTGTGCTAAATGGCATTTAATTGCACATCCAAAAACTAACTTCTCTGAACCTTCTAATTGGGGTGCCGGCAAGATAACCTAACGTTTATTTGTTTTTTTTCGGTCTTCCAAATACAAACTTGGGAACACTTTCAGCTTTGTACAGAGCATCTGTTTTGTTGCTTTGAACCTGACTGCTTGCACTGAGGAAACAATAAAAAACACTTACGTTATCATCGCTAGAATCTTTGCGAAAGAGCTTTTCAACGACTGCTTGTTGGTCGTACAAGTTCACTGGGAACACTGATCGTTCACTTGGAGAATTTACTGGTGGAAACAATGATAATAATAAAAACCAAGTCACTCCGATCTATTCGAATGATTCCGTGGTGTGTGATTACATCTTCAGAGATAATTGCTAACGAAGTGTTGTGAATTACGTTAATACGTTAATTAGCATTTAATTTTGAACCTGCCACCAGAAAGCTGTGAGACTGTTTTTGCGTTCATGTTTTGAGGCAGGTTTTGCGCTAACCCAAAACATTGCAATCCGACTGTTATAGGCGCGTCAAAGCAAGCGTAGCAAGGTTTGAAAGCATTGATATGAAATGGCAGGTCCCACGAGCATATCGATTATTTCCGCTGACCATGTGCTGCTTTAGCGGAAACGCGGCGCTGAAAGTAACTGCATTAACAACCATGCTGAGTAGCACGCCTCTGGTTCTCAGTCACTTGCAAGGAAATTCCGCTCAGAGGGAAGAAGGAAGAGTTACAGCCGGTTGCCCGAGCCCACAGTTCTGGTGTGGGCGTGTGCACGCCGTTGCTGAGGTAAAAATTTGGGGAGGGCTTTCTATTTTGGGGGTAGAAAAATTTATCTTACTGGAATCGAATTCCAAACTATCAATAACTTTTTAAGTTTACCCGACAAATTTTATTTAGAAGCCGAATAAATACTTACCTTTCATGCTGCGTATGAAACAAATATACCTCGGCTGAACGCGGTTGAGATCCACAATGTAATCAAGATGTCGCTGAGACCGAAAATATTGCGCTGCGGGATGAAGTAACTAGTAAAAGGAATATAAAATGTTGCAACGCAGTGAATAAGCTCATGCTATGTCCTTGTCGTTAAAAATGTCTGAAACAATTTGGTGGTCAAAACAAATCGAAGGCAACACCCCCGAATCTTCTCTCAGAAGCCTCGGGCCTGTGTGTGTGGGCATCAACCTGTTAATTTCCGTTTTTCTCAAAGAGGAGGATGACCTCCTTTTCCCTCCAAATGCAACTTCAACGGTGCAGACATTTATCATTTTACCTTTTTCCCAAACTAAGGGAAGAGTTTTACTCATGAGCAGACCGGCACTGAAAATCCAACCTATGTGCTTCATCGCTTAAGTTTTTACTGTGAAGCACATTTTTGGCCACCAGCCAATGATAATACAAGCAAAAATCAAAACACTTGTCAGCATTTAATTTATGAAACCAATATGAGTATCACCTATTTAAATGTACGTTTAAACTATCTGAGTGCTTCTAAATTCCCATCCCAGAGTAATTTATTGTGTGATACACAACACTTTTCCAGGTCAGTACGCCAGTGTATGGCGTTTGTTATGTTTGCTTGCACTTTTTTCTCGGCACGTTGCAAGTTTCATATTAAAATTGCAAAGAAGTTTTCAAAACTTATTTTCAAAAAATATTGCCAACCAAACAGGGTGCAAGTACACTGCATATTTGTCGAGTCCTTCGCAGATACGCATGTCCAGTTTCCAGGTCAAAATAGCCACTGCTTTACCTTGCCAGCGTCAACTACATTGCAAATAATGACTACAAAGATACTAATGAAGCCAAGCAGACTTTGTTTTTTTGTTCTTTACGGACTTTCTTTGTTCTTTTGATCTTTTCAAAGAAAAGTGTAAGCCATCGAATTTGCACAGTGAACAACAATTAAGTGAAAGTCATTGGCAAATCTTTCGAGAGGGAGCTTCATACACACAGTCGTGAATTCAGTTATTCCAATGGTGACAGGTGCGGCGCAAGCAAAAGCAAGACGTCTCGGAGTCGGAGAAAGTATGTCTGAGCAACATGCGCGGCACGCGATGCTGCAACACAGGATAAAGTCCATGTGCAGTAGTGGACGTTCACCACCCATACGAAACAGCAGTCAAGACATCGTTTGTGCATTGGCAGATGTGTCGAGAATTTAGCACTAAATATAAACCAAAGAAAAGTTTTCCAACATTTGAAACGAGCTCACTTGGCTGTGTAGATGGTTTGCGGTCGACTAAGCGCAATGTCCAAAAGGCTGGAAGCTCCACAGCAATCTTGTTGAGCCGAAATGCAAACTCACGTGATTGCTCGCGCCCACCGCTTCTGGAAGCACAAGCGTGGTTTCTGCGGTAAAGCAATCGCCCACTCACAACAACGTTGAGCGCTGCGCGAATGCGAGCATGGCAATTCACTGCACAACACTGCGCTTTCGTTGGACATCGCGGAAAATGCCAAAGACGTAATAATGAAAATGGCCTTTGGTTTTTACACTCTTCAGCAGCACACCTCAACTTGACGTATTTTTCGCGAGCGCGTCTGCAACCGACTTGATGACTTTTACCAGTGGTGGAGGAACCTTTTTCAAAGTGGGGGGCGTGTGCAAGCAGTAGCTGAGTTAAAAATTGCACAGGTGCACACCAAAAAAGTTATTGAAAATTTTTGTAGTTTGAATTGCCAATTGTGACGTCACAAGCATTGAAATATAACGTCATTAACTTGTGTGTGTTTAAACAATTCTATGCAATGTTTTTTAAGCCCTCAACGTCCCCTATCGACACTGCACCCTGGTAAGCCCGAGCAGGGTGACCAAATTGTGCACGGTGTATTCTGCCAAACATTTACGAATTTCTGCCAAATTCACTTCAAATCTGCAAATAACATATTACAAACAATATTGCCAAAATCCTGTCAATTTTTTTCAATTAAACAATTTACTTTAACAATGGACCCATTACTAATTGCGTTCCTTAAACTTATTTAAGCAAAAATCGAAATTTAAAAGTGGGGGACTACTTTTGCTCCCCCAAAAACGTGGGGGAGAAAAATTGGAGGACCACTTTTTCGGCCCCCCCGTTTCCAACATCCCTGATTTTTACAACCTGTGTTTAAACATTTTCTTGTAGAAAAATAGGGACAGCGAAAAATTGTTCAGTTGTCATAAATGAGTAAGCAGTAAATGTTTCGTATCTCCAAAAGATAATGTAGCTCAGTTGTTTTTCGTGCTAACTTACCAATTAACGTGTGGAGAAAACGTCACAACGGAATTTTGGATAACCATGTGTGCCATTTCTGTTATATGCAGAGACAAGTTTTCCTCGTTAGCTAGATATTTAGTTAGAGCGTTGAGCAACTTTGATGCTGACAAAACTGCTACAACATTGTGCAGCAGTGAGTGTTTCCGGAGGACAGGGGGCGAATCCAGCTAGTAAGTTTAGGAGGAGCGATTTCAGTAGTATTTGGCAGGTAGGTCTCATTACGGGTTCACTACTGTAAGAGAGATGAAGTATATGCTTCACAACACTGCTGTGACAAAAAATGGAAGGCAAATGGCCTGATATCGCAAATACTGTTTGCCGAATTGTACAAAATCATGGTGAAAAGAGTTACTTGTGTAGGTTTTAGGGGGGCGATCGCCCCAATCGCCCCACTGGATCTGCCCTTGACGGGGGATAAATGAGTGTTTATAGAGCAAGACTGAAACAGTGCTAAAGATGTTATTTGTTGATAGCTTCAAAAAACATTTCTTCTCCTGTCGAAACAAATTTCCTCTCTTCATGACAAATCGTTTGGAATTGCCACTGAGATGCACATTCATTAAGGTTTCATGATAGTTTCAGAAGGCATTTGTGCTTCCATCAAATTTCTCTGATAAGCATTTTGTACCTGCGAAGTTTCTCATACAGTATTAAACCACCAAAACATTTGATGACTTGTGTAAGCTCCTTTGTAATGGGCTACCAGCTGATAACACTGATGAGTATAAAATCTGCTGACCTATTTGCGTCAAAGTTGACTTCTTTTATAGGCAGAATGGGGGGATACCATTTGGCGGAATCTGGACTGGTACAAAATCAGCAACCAGAAATTGTCGCATTCCGTTGAAAATACCCTTGAAAGAAATTTGTTGCAACTTTTCACAGCTCATCTCCATAGTATAGTTTGGTCTTGCTTTTTCTCGTCTGCAGTCGGTCTAATTTTCCGGAACAAGTAATCTACTGACTGGGAAATGAACCCGAAAGCAGGGACAACCCCGGTCAAACCGAGGTGACTGTATGGTCATCCTACTTTCAAAAATTTGATCAATATAAAAGAAAAAGTAACCAAAAATAGGCAACATTTTCTTCAAATCAACAGTAAGAATCTTCCGGTGATAAGCGTTTTTCGCATGAGGTGTTTTTCTTACTTTAGGCTCTTCTCTTGTCAAATGTTTGCATTTTAATGTATTTTCTTTAAAGAATACTTGCCTTGGTTTAATGAATACTTGCCTATTGAAGCATGTTGCAAAAGGAAGAAGGGTCCTGGTAAAAACACACTGTGAAATTGGTAATTAGCTTCCAACTGCTTCTTCGCACTTTGTATCACTTTTGCCATTCTTGCCTTGTTGAAATTGTCGTTACTGACGATTGTTTCCAACGTTTTCCAATAGGATTTTAAATGAACTTCTCTGGGTGTAAGGAGTTCCAGTTTATAAAATATTGGGGATCACATTATGCGTTTCATTATTACAAAAATGGTAAAAGAGGCACCGAATACATATTTTCGGAAGTTTTATGCCGCAAAGCAGGAAGTAGATCATGAAAAGTTGCAGTTGTCAGAGCGCCAGCCATTTGGTTTGCTGTCAGGGACGCCGGAGAGCGGGGGAATTGCCACCCTGACCTTTCAATAGGGGGGCAACTGGGGCGGAGGTGCTTTTTCATAACAGTATCATACGTATACTTTCATGGTTTATCAAGGTCGAATTGAAATGAATTTATTGCAGCTTTCTATTTGCGCACTCAGAAAATTCGGAAGGGTTTTCTATAATTTATGATGTTATTTTTGAGGTCAACATTGATGCTAAGCAGAAACAAGCATATTGGCAGCGATTTTTTTGATTTTTGTAGGTTTCCGTAGCCCTCAACTCTTTTACTGCTCCCCCTGCTTTACCGCTGCTCCACGTCCTTGGTTGTTGTAAACTGCAAAGGGCGTTCGACCCGATTCGGGGCTTTGCCTATGAACTGCGACTGGGAAGGAGTCTTCCGTTGTTGTGCGAAAAAACACGCCCACAACCATATGCACGTTAACAACTACAAACCAGTGAAATACAAAGCAATTGGCCGATCGCAGTTTTGAATGACAACAAAACCAACATTAACCTCGCGGCAAGCTTGCGAGGAATCTGCCTGCATGTTTCTGCTTTCATACTTCTGCGATGATTCGTTATGCACGTGTCAAGTTTTGAATAACTGTGTGATTATGCTGCTGGAAATGTTGTTTTGAATGGTTGACTGTCATTTGTTGCGAAGACCATTGATTTTAGTGGCGGCAGGTTATGTCTGTAAATCAACATTTACGTAATTTGAAAAAGTCCGCGAGGATCTTTCATTTTTTCCTCAAAATGAATTTTACAATCCTTGGAAAATGTTGCGATTGTAAACAGCTTCGCAGGGGTTTCTGAGTTGAATGTCGTTGGCATCCAGCCCCGGCGAGAAAAGAACAAAGGGTCATCTTCCAGGTCGCGGACGTTTGCTTAGTAGGAGCTTGCGAAAGCAGCAGGACTAACTGAATAATTCAGTTGCAAGTGACAAGCAAGTGCGATAACCCTTTTGGTTTTGCAAACGAAAGAATGACGAGCGTTCTTTTAAGCTGAAAGGCAGAAGCTCCTGGACCGCGCTCAAACTGCACTTTCGCAGGACTTTTGCAAAACGGAGTCTCGCCTGCCACCGTGGGTTGGTTTTCTACGATAAAAAATTGAAACACTTCTGGAGTTGTTTGCTAGACGCAAGTATTTATTGCAGAAAAGGGTTTCAATTCCAAAGACATCTTTCGGTCCGGCTTTTCGTTTTCACATAGTTTTAGGAGATGTTTTTAAAGGAATTATGTGCTTAGGGACCCAATACGCTTTCACGTTTTTTCAGAAGACGAGTAAATTTGAGGTGCACGTTTATGCTGTTTGCGGCATAAAAGTTTTATCTTGTTTGCGAAATAAACACGCAACTGACTCTCCTCTTCATCTGTTCGTAGAAAGCATCTCAAGTTTCACACAGGGTTGCCAGGTTGTCATAAGTAAAAAAAGTCACATCAGTCGAAAAAAGGCCTACAAACCACCCAAAAAGCCAAATACAAGACAAATACACACCGACACTTTTAAACACTTGCACAGGACCTTTAACAGACGATATATGCATGTGCAGAATGAGGTTCACTCCATTAATAAACGTCTGGAAAAATTTGGTCTTAGAGCTCAGGAGTAACCTGAAATAGCAAAAGCAAAAATAGAAATAAAAAATTATAGTGCGCAGAGTTTCCCATACACGTTTGTCATTCTATGTCCAGAAACATTGTTCAGAAATTTGCCAGTGTCTAGAAATCTGCCTAGGTCATTTTTAATCTGCCAAACCGACATACAAATTGAACTGGCCAGAAAAGGTCAAAAAAGCCATATTTCATTTGACGTTTTTCAAAAAATATCCAAATGAGTTTAAAAAAGGACAAAATTACAGTTGGTCTCACAAAGTCAAACTGGTAACATTGGTTTCAAATTAATAATAAATGGTCTTTTGCCGAAAAATTCCTAACACGTGGGTCCATTCATAAAACTTGTCTCGGTTGATACGAAACATTCGTAAAAATGCTTTTCAAACGAAACAAACACATCGCTGCCGAAGATCAGAAATTCGCGTTAGTTGCTGTGAAAACAATGCACCACGTGTTATGTTTTCCTGCATGCACAACGTGAACATAACGCTGTGCTCGGAGCATGAAACATTTACAAACGTGACAAAAAGTCTTCCTGCTAAATTGTCACGTTTGTAAATACTTCATCGAAAAAGTTTGTACATACACTTCATCGAAAAAGCGGTAAACGCTTTCAGATGCAGACACGCATTTCGGCAATCCCTGAACACGCAGCGACAGACCTGTTGGCCTGACAGCGCACCATCGAGACAAGTTTCCGTAATTATTTTGACCAAAGTCAAGTGCGAAACGTTGATGCAAATTAACAACAGTACGATTTTCGACGTTTATGATGTAAAATGACTGCTTATCGGCCCACTCCCCCACTAATAAACATTTCATTTGAAACCATAGTTTTTATATAGTGATGGTTTCAAATAAAAATATGGACCCCATCTTTTATCGACGATATTTTTGAACAAAATGCTTCTGAAACTTCTTCACTTTGTTTAAATGAGAAATTTGAGAAAGATGGAAAAATTAAGTGATGTAGTAATGTTTCGAAACCATCTTTCAAAACCAGTCTCGAGATTTGCACAAACCGAGGGCAACTGGATTGAGTGAAGGTTACTTGCATTGGGACAAGTTGCTGCTTAAGTGTACTTCGTCAGAGACATTGGTGGGAAAAGTTGCAATACTTCATCGCTCCTTTAGCGATTTTAAGCGACGGTTTATACGCAAAGTCGCTACAGCGAATATTTCAATCCTGCTTCAAACCCGGCTCTTTTACAGACTAGCTTTGACTTTGGTATGTCAGTGCATTGGTGGCTGATGGGAAAACCGGTATGTTATTTCCATTTCAACTGCTACACAATCAAGTTCGGACATCCGAAAGTCGAAAATATGCAGTGGGCAATTAAACGCTTATCAGTATGTATAAAAACATAGAAAACAACCTTTGCCATAGTTTTGTTTTGGTTACTTTATTCATATTTGTCTCATTAAGGATCACGCCTAGAGTTTTCCATTTGAATTTGTTGTTTGAAAATTTGCTTGTTTTGGGCAAAGAAGTATGTTAACCCTATATTGACATCTGCTACAAATTTTCTGGCTCAATTTCAGCGACCTCACCATAATCCCTAACCAAGAGCTAACCTTACAAAAACAAAAGCGTGATCACTGATCAGAAAGCTTGTTCCAGAGCTCCAAGCGTTTCTCTCAGCAGCTTTGCTCAGCTTTCACTTTTCGCCTTTTTTGAGCGATGTCTTGCTCGTGTTTGGTATCAGATTGGGACTGCCGCGCAAAGGAAATGAAACAAGGCTTGCTTGGTAGTTTAAAAAACAACATCAAACTTGCTTGTCACAACATCATCAACATCAAATGATTCTCGTGGAACAATGGAAAAGGTTCCAACGCGAATGCAGCAAAGCATTCTTTGCTTTGACTGCAACTTTCCCAATGCTATTGTACAGTTTGGTTAGGTTCAGGACATGCATATCAGCCTCATTTGAGCTATTTTAGCTCGTAATCAGTAGGATTCTGGCTCGCGAGAACTTCGACTACCTTGTAAAAGAGCAACAGCGGTACTTTCTGAAAACGTAGAGTATCTGCAAAATTTACATCATGCAGGAGGAGATTTCGGCCGCATCAACGCAAGAGGCTTGCAAAAGTCGCATGTTCTTTCGAGTTGGGCGTTTGTACTGCCACCAGTCGATTGTTAACAGCCACAGACTACAAGATCTCTTGCACCGCGTGCTTCCTGGTTGACTTTGATTGGCTGTCGTTTTGTAAAGCAGACAAGGCATTCTGCAATCTGGTCTCTGTTAAATATATTCAAACTACCCCAAAAATCGGTTGACCACTTTTAAACCTTTCATCTACACCTTATTATGAAACAAACCAAAGTTTTTTGCTTTTCTTCAACAATTTAGAGATGGTGGTGCGCGCGAAAGGAAACCTTTAGTTCAAAATCATTCTTTTGTAGACAAAACTTTGAACGAGATATGCCAACGTATTGGCAAGTGTTTCATGATGATTTGGTGAGAACGTAGCGAAGCCTTCATCGGAAAGCTAAAGGTTCTTGTTGGCCTTGGTCCAGACTGCCAAGTGGTAAACACCAGGGCAATTCGAGCCAGTTCCTTGCAAGCAACACATAAACTTAAACCAGAGATGTCGCGGAAATAGCGGCCTCTCTTTCCGTCGAGTTGCGAAGCTGTTTGGCACTGAGAGCTACATCGACAGAAAGAAGTGAGAAACGGTTATAATGAGAAAACCTGCTGGCTCTTTCCTCAAGACTACCCATTGCTGTCCGAAGTTTTGCCTACAAAGGCGAAATCTCACCATGGCCAGAGTTGTTTTTAATAGTTTTTAGGGTTTCGGTACAACAAAAACAGAAGTGTTGAACAGCCTTATGATAAAAATATCAACAGTTTTTTGTTTTTTTTGTCATAACCGCAAAGACGACATTACGCTTTCTAAAATGCGATATATTTTGTCATTTATTTAAGGCAAGCCGCTATCATTGCACAGCCAGTAGGCTAGCTCGCAAACTGTATTTAACTGTAGTTTAAACGTTGCGAGTTGAAGAAGCAAACCTGCAAGCATAAAGTCTTGAATTTGGTGAGGTGTTCGAAGGAATTTGCTTACTGTACCTCTATAGGAATAACGAAGAAAATGTCTAAACTACAAAAAAAACGATAACGTTTTGAGGATTGAAACGTGTCTTATAATATCTGAGATTTATTTCAGGGGTTCTCAACCGGGGGGAATTCCCCACTAGAGGGGAAGTTTGTCTTTGCAAGGGGGTAATTTTGTATTTAGGATTTTGTTGAAAATGTAATTAAATTAGAGGCCAAGGAGCTTATCAGTTGTGAAGAGTTTAGTTTCTTTTCTTAGTGTACTGATGCAAAAGTGTTCTTTACAAACTAAATTTCTAAGGGGGGGATTTGATCTGTGAATAACGGTTAAATGGGTGCATGTGATAAAAAAGGTTGAGAACCACTGATTTATTTGAATGCTTCAAGTTACACAGCAGACCTCTTGAAAAAAGCAAGTGAAAGGCCTCTGCTCGATACAGTGGCGTATAGGAGCACAACGTGCTGCCCTTGGCTCTCACAGAAAATGCCGCCCCGTCTATAGCCTACCACATGACGATATCACCATATCAGGGGGATATTTGAACAAATATTTTAAACAGCAAGGCTACAGTAAGTTTGTCTGTTTCCAAAATAAAAAATGAGATAATAAGACTAACAACGAATTGACAAACATGAACGTAAAAAAAGAGGAAAGAATTTGTCACATTTACTCGATAATTTTTCTTCCCGCACAAGCACAAGATTTGTAGAGTACGAGAGTCAATATGACCGAAGTCAACATTACTCGACTCCACAAACAAATAATCGCCAAACAAAGACTAATAAATGACAGGTGGCCTAGGCACAAACAAAAAATTAGAAAGTAACGAAGGGAAAGTGCAACTGGCTGGTGTGACCAGGAAGAAAATCACCAACAAAAAACAATGCACATCGAGGAAATTGACGGATATAACGGACCACAAGAGCCGCAATGGTTTTGTGAATAAGAAATTCTTTTTGCGCGCTCATGACTGTTGACAAGAAACGCAGTAAGTCAGTCCCAGACCAAGTAGGTTCAGCGGCATGCAGACAGCCCTCTGCATTCAACCAAAACACGCAAAACATCACAAGAAACACACTCTGCCAGTCTAAAGCCGGTTTGTCACAGCAGCACACAGACAGTACGCACATTTAACCAATATCAAACAAGAAACACACTCTGCCAGTCCGAATTACAGCTTTGCTACTATGGCTGTTATGTAATTCAACGAAGCGGTGGTGAGTTTATATTGCTGGAATCATGATGCAACCAAAATTTGCCTCCCTCGTTTGCCAAAGAAGATTTCTCTGGGGAGGTAGATGGTGAACCTACAGCAGGGGTCACCAACCTTTTTGAAACTGCGAGCTACTTCTTGTGTACCGATTAATGCGAAGGGCTACTACTTTGACACACACTTCTGAAATAAAAATTTTGCTCAATTTACTGTACCTTCAATTATTTTAGTATTGATATTTGTTAATGTAAAGACATTGATCATGTTAATCTCACTTTTAGAACAGGCCCGCGGGCGACCTACATGGTCCTTGCGGGCGACCTGGTGCCCGCAGGCACCACGTTGGTGACCCCTGACACACTGTAAAAGAGAGCTTAGTTTAAATCAGTATGAATGAATTCCTGATCTCTTTTCAATTACCTCTGCTTAACACAGGTGACTAGATTTTGCCGCCCTTGACCAAATCGACAGTGGTCATTGGGTTCATACGCCACTGCCCGATGCCAGCTGTTTTTGCTTGTGCTCCTATCGAAAGAGCATGTTACTACAACCAAACTAATTTTTTGTTCTCACCCAACATATTTTCTGAAAGCAGCCGCGTAGGTTGTCAAGCAACAGCGTTAAATGTACGCCCGTGGCAAGTCTGATGGAACAAAGTACACTTAAACAAGGGATGCAGTGCTTTAACTAGTATGGGAACGTTCCACTACAAAAACGCTAGTAGCATGTTACGAAGAAAAGACTATAGCAAAGAACGAAAAAGGTTTCCAAACCAAAAGACCAGCATAAAAGCAGGAAAATGATCTGTCACGAAAAAGACTATAGCTGCAAGAATAGGTACAAAGGACTTCCTGCTTGCTATATTCAAGGTAGGGGAACACTTTCTACGTTGAGAATTTCACAAAATCGCGTCAATACTTGGGCGGCTCATCAGAAAGTAAGCAAACGCCGCCTTTGAGAAAGGTGTTCGTTGAACTACACCACTTTTCCCGCCTAGACCTCTTCAACGACATTTTTAAATGCAGTTTCGACTTAGTGCACTGTTTTACTCGCCAAGGACATTTCAATGTTTTTGTTGCGTGAAAAGAAGAAAGCAAAAAAATGAGTGTTGGTCTTGTGCGAAAAATTAAACAAAACGCAGTGAATATAGGGGAGTGCTTTAGAGTGGAGAGTTCACTGTGACTTGAAACTAATATCTACAGGATGAAAAACGTAACTCGATTGTAACAAATGCAAAAATACGCTAAAAATTAAGCTTCCCATGAATAGCCAAATTACCTTCGTATTAATAATTTTCAACGTGCTTTTCGTTTGCAAAATAAAATCAGTTCTATTAACAACAAGATACCCAAGGACATCTTGAGAAGACAAACTCAACCTTGTCACGGAGACGTGCTGCCAATTGTGTTTCCGGCTTGGAACAAACGTATCGAAGAAGTCAGTGGAGAACAAGCGCCTGTAAACGAACGATTGCAGGATGCTGTTGAAGATGTTTTTCTTCATGTTGGCTATGGAACAAAACCAGAATGATTCCTTGCGACTCGTAGAATAAAGCTTGAATTCCCGCCGCGGATCTAATTGCTTGCCCAAAAAGGCTATATTAGTTTTCCCGGTTATAGATATCTTACCGCACTTTTTTGCAAAGTTGGGTGAAAATGATTGCAGAACGTTTTGTTTGAATTTGTTGAAACAGAAGCTTTTCAGGGAAAAGGTCAACCAATGTTGGTGAGTAGTAGGAGTTTTCGGAAAAACAGTTTGATTCGATGGAACTTTCCTATAAACTTTTCTCAATGATTTGTACTCTGTCTTTGTAAAATGATTCATGCATTTTCACGTCTCTTCTGCTGTTGTGTTCCCTGTGATTTGAGAGGCCAAGAGTGCAGTAACATAGAGCACGGTCACCGGTCGGCAGCATTCGCCTTTACAAAGGCGATCGTTGGCTTGAGTAGCTAAAGAGAAAAAGAACTTTAAAGAGACTATAACCGTTCTGAAATAGAAGCAAAGTCAAATCAAGTTTAATGCTAATCAAAGTCAGCCGCGGAAAGTGACCTACCACTTTGCAGTTGGACACAAATTAGGTGTGTTGCTTCAGCATCGACGTATCGTTAGCACGAGTGCTCGAGTCACCATTTGTTTTGCCCCACTGTTTACAGAGCAGTAGCACGCGAGTCAAAGCTATTTTAATGGCAAGCTGCAATTCGCACCGAATGTTTCTTTGTGCTGCGTCAGACGCATGTCTGGCGCATGCAGGAAAAAAACACGATGACCGGACAAGGCGCCACGTCACCACTGCCAGGAGACACTATTACGTCATGATGTATGAAATCGCATCGGGCGTAAACAAAGTTTGCGTTTGTCACATCAGATGGTCACTGTGCCATTACCGCGATATTTTCCGCCAAGCAACTTCTCCAGCTGACCGTTGTTGCAGTGGACTTTCTCCACTCTCCTCTGTCAGCATTTCATCGTTCAAATGGGAAGCGGAAAGCTAGCCTGTCAGATTTCAAAGTGATATGGCGTGTCTCATTGCCAAAACTCTTTTCTATAACTACAGAAACAAATAAGACTTTTCTGGGTCATTTAAGGTTAAAATAATAATAAATTCATCACACCCGACTTGAATTAAAAGTGTGTTTTTTAGACATGCGAACATTAATTCAGCATTTTTCAAAAAATGTTGAGGAAACTTCCTCGGTCAACGAAAGCATATTGCAAGCAGGGAATTTTTAATAGAGGGTTACAAAGATACTTGCTTCGCTCGTTTCTTGCTGAGCATCCCCCGGAGAACAAAAACGTAATTTTACAGAAATGGAACGAATATTCTCACGAAAGACTTACTTCGACAAAAGAGGTTCAGGGTAGTCACACGTTAGTTTGCTTACTGTTGTTCGAAAAACCAAATAATGATACCGAGTTTATGATAAACAAAAGTTTGTCCCTTGATGCCGTAAACCTCTTCACAGCATAGAGCATTGCGACTCAGCCTCACTTTTTCTGTTGATATAGCACTTTTCTTCCACTTTTAAAAACACTGCTGCTCCCTGAGAGATGCATGTCTGTAAAAGTATTGTCGTGAATATATGCGGCGCAAAATAACATGGAAAACCAAACGTCAAAGCAGCGAGCTATCTGCAACGATATGTTTCTTGTACCAAGTTCATGCAATTTTCAAAAATCGCAATCTTCGAACGTGTGTGCACCAAGGCGGTGTGCTATGCGGTGGTGGAACACCAAGAGCTGAACTATTTTGTTGAGAGCTGAGCAATATCCAAAGGATTTATGGCAATTAATTTTAAAAGTTGCTTAACTTTGATTGATACCCATACGGCAAAAACTGACATTGTTTCTTATTTTGTTAAGCTATTTCAATTCTAAGTTGCGTATGTTACAGTGTTTCACTAAATTTGTTCTGGGGTTTCACTTCAGGTCATTGAGGTCTTAACTTGGACAGCGGTATAGTGGTTTACGAGGTAAAAACGCATTTTTGTGCAAAAGAAAAAACTCCTTAAACTTGATTACAAAGTGAGGGCAAAGCAACATGATGAAAAGCTGTCAGAAGCCGGAGTTTTGCAATCAGCTTTCGGTCTGAATATGCACTTCACCAACACAACTCGGGTATGGATAACAACGTGAAAAACACAGCTGGAGAGTTTCATCAATNCNTTGCTAGTCCTTCAATCAGTTTCAGGTGTCTGTTTNGTTGTGAAGAGGTCTAGACGCGTCCTCAATGCAGCAAGGTTATTTAAAGTTTTCCGGTCTTTCCTGGATGATGTTGNTCACTGCTCGAATCCGTTGAAAATCAGACAAAATTCACAGAGGGNCACAAACTTGTCAAAAACTTACTNGGCATTTATTTTTTCAACAATCGTTTCGGCAGATTCGTGTATTGAAAAAACAACACGAAGAACAAGCGGTGTTTCATTCAGAGCAGCTATGTCCAAACCGCGGGCCGCATGCGGCCCTGTTTAGATATCGCTGTGGTGTAAACGCAGGTTTAGACTATCGCGAAGTCTTGCGAACATGCGCGAAAATCTTTGTTTGTTCTATTGTTGGCTGGGAAGTAGCCTACATACAGACAACCTGTACTTTTTTAGATAATCTTAAATTTGACATGTTGGTGCAGGTGACCCTCAGTGCCACCTCGACACAAAAATTTTTACAAGTTTTCTGATTTCTAATTTTGTTCCATTGGTACTAAACTTGGCTATGAAATCACGCTCGTTATGGAGTGGTTAAAGGTGCCAAAAAGTCGTTACCCTTGCAGTTAGGATTCGAACGCTTTCAATACTTTAGCTCAAACTAAATTTAGTTTGCTACGATCAAAGTAAGTCATTCAACGTGCGGCCCTCATAAGTCATTCTAATTGCGGCCCTGGTTAAGATAATGACATAATTTTTGGCTCAGCAAGCAATTTCGTTTAGAAGCAATGTCTGAGCAATACAAACACAGGAACTACAAAACTGCAAAGGTTCTGCTGGGCAACATTTCAATGCTGTGTGTAATCGCTGGTATACATTGCCGCAGCTTGATGACGTAAGCGGATGTCAGCTGCAAACTACAATGACGCAGGCGGATGAAAGTTTCACTTGAGCTGTTATTCACTCGCAAGTGGGTCAAACATCGGGCATAAGCTACAAAGAACGGAAGTGATGGTAAAGGCAAAAACAGTAAGTTCCGTTAGAATTTGCCAAAGCAGCAATACAGCATCCGGTGGTCCCAGCCAAGGCAGAAATATGACAAGGCATGCTGACAAAAATCATCAGCTGCTTCCTAATCGAATTAAGAAAGCTTCCTAATGGCGGTTACCGCTGCACTTCTGTCGGAGAAAAATTATGAAATCGGAACCTATTCGTTAGGCTTTTATTGCCAATTAATTCTTGAGCTAATTGGATTGTGCTTTTACCTACAGTAGGCCTTTGTCACTGGAAATGCCTACCCGTAGGGTACTATTTTTTCCGTATTTCATTTTTTTTTTCTACACTTTCGCTTTGGAAACGGTGCGACAAACAGGCTTTAGAGCTTCAGTTTCATTCCAATGAACTCTTACTTTTATTTAGGAAAACCATTTAAACCCAAATCGCTGAAAACGGCACAAGGAGTCCAAGTCGCTGATTAAACTGACAGTTGTTGAAAAGTGCCTGCCTACTGCATACTTCTCATCACAAAAACGCTTTTGATCTTTGTCATCCCATCTATATAGTTCAAGTTATCTGTTTTCACTTAGGCCTACACAGCTGGCAAGCGGTCGACTGCATTGCGTCTTCAACTGCACCATCTTAGCAATGTCTTGCCACACAGCGGTGACGGAATATTTCAGCACAAGGCCAGATCCTTTATCAAGACTATTACCACGAGCTGTAGTATAGCTAGCCGTATAGGTTTTACCTTCAACGGAAGACACTGACAGTGAACTTTTTGCTCTACGTCTGCTTTTAGGTTTGAAGGCTTGGTGAAAGCACTTTGTTTCATTGAATTTACTCGCAGTGCTAACGCGCAGTAACTCTGTAGGAAGAACGCTTGTTCAATTTAATGTAAACACGTATGTTCACTTCTATCATGATCATGTTTAAGGCATAGATAAGTGGTTCTTAAACTTGCTCGTGGTACTGAACACCGCCAGTTTTCTCCGTTCATGCACCGAGCCCTGCGTATTTCAAAAAACAAAATAGAATTTCTTCAAAGCGCAATGCATCAGACCTCCGCTGAATCCCTGAAACTGACCCACCGACTACAGGCTAAGAANCGCTAAAATTAGGAGTAATTGAAAAAATATCCGTAAAACATGCAGAAAATAACACGAAACTTCTTGGGAGGCAAAGGTGCAAACTCTTTTGAGGACCAGCGAACACGATGAATTTTATATTAATTATGGGAACGTTTGCGCCCCACAGCGACATTCTTTCATGAAGCAACTTCGGGGTTTCAAAAGACGAAATGCGCTCCTCGCTCGTTCACAGAGATGCTCTGCGGATACCACATGACGGCAAAATAAGTGCATCGTCAACCAGAATTTTTTCAGCCAATCAACCCCTGACGGTTGGTGAGTGGTGGTCATTTGATAAAGCTTTTTATAGGATAGCAAGTTTTCAGAGTGTTACAACTACAATGAAAAGCTATAGTTTTACTTTTTGAGATGCGGATATTGGAGGAAATTTCGATCTCAACCTGCTTAGAGTTGATGCGGATCAGCTATCATATCAACAAGAGCGTGGTTTAAACTGGCTGTTGCTTAATTTCTTTCATATTTCCGATCCACAGGTTCTTTTTAGTATCGGTTTTTGTTACACGGACTTTGTGAAGATGGAGAGCTTGCGTTTGGTTTCAGCCGAGGAGACACCAAGCGGTGGACACACTGCCCTGCAAGCAATTGTTTCCGGCTTTGCACTGACAACACTGAAAAACTTTCGCTGATCTAAGTTTGTGAGCGGAGATAAATTTTACCGACCACAAGGACAAGCCCCACTTTCGGCTGTTTTACCTTAACGACTCGAAATCATCTACTGACATTTGCCTGCAGTGGCGTCAAGAGGGGGGCAACAAAGAAAGCCTGTTGTACTCTAGACGCTGTGTTTGGGACACCAAAATTCTGAACTGAAGGAAACCGCTCCTAAGTTCAGACCAGGAGGCGCTCAAAGTGTTGGAGAAATCCTATATCAACGTTCAGCACGCGCTATAGACAGAGTAGTTTGAGGACGAATCAGTTTTTTCAGGCAAACACAGACGTACGAAAGACAAATCGAAAGCACGTTCTCGTCAGTTAACTCAGCAACAGACAGGGGAGAGGCGAAAAAGCAACACAAGCGTAGGGCAAGACAATCAACGTGCATGACGTGTACGCTGAAGCGAAGAGCGTGTGGCACTCTACAAAATTATGTAATTGCGCCACTGCCAAACAAATGTGCACGTCACAAACAAAATTTCAATCATTACACCATTACTTCCACTTCATTGACATTTACTCAAAAATATTTGAAATATGAACGGTTTCCTACCACCAACACTCTCACGTGTGCTCCGAGCGCGAAGTCACGTCGACTCAAACACAAAGATTGTCTGTCAGTGTTGTCAACCTTGAGGTTTTCCGCGAATTTTGGCTTGTGTTTTTTGTGGAGTTGCGGGTTGCTTATTTTTGAGTTTGTTTTGTTTGAAAGTTGTTTGTTGTTTGCCTTGGTTTTTGCAGATTCTGTTCAAAGGATTGCTTTTTTTTCAAATTGTATGGCACTTTTGCTGTTTCAATTTACTGCAAAACGCAATTTGAGCGTGTTTTTGTGTACATTTGCTCATTTTAGGCATGTTTTTTTGAAAGTACCTCACTGCTTTAGTTTATAATTTACCTGCTGTTATTTGTTTTGTTCAATTTTCCTACCAAACGCATTTTGGGCTTGTTTTTCTGATCTACTTGCTTGTTTACGCAAAATAAACCTGGCATCACTGTTGTCCTTTCTCATTTGCAACACGATCAATGTCAGTCCTCCATCGCTCGCGGCCAATCGTGAAGCGAGTTACTTCTGCGCTGCTGCGCAGTGATGGGTTTACAAACTGAACTCCTCTGCAATCTGCAGATATTGTTGTACGGCTAGGGTGTATAGCCTGCTCCCGGCCATATGCACACCCCTGAGCGTTTGTTTCTCCGTTCTTTGGCATTATCTCCTTTGAGAGCCTCTTGTAGAGTTCGAGTTTCAGCAATCTGAGAGGCAAGATAGCCAGTACGCGTCCCTTTCGCAGGTGTCCGACATACATACGCGTCAATATCAGTATCAAATGTCACCGGTTGACAATTTTCTATATTCGAGCGTCGAAGAGGCTGTTTATCAACACTTTCGTCCTCCTTGACCTCGTCTAATTTCTTCTGAAACTCATCAACTCCCTTTGAAATCAAATTTATCCGCTTCTCCGACTGTCGATCACGCTCATACCCGCAGTCCTTCTCATTGAAGGATACACGATACTCGATAGCGCATAACGGCTTTCTGTGGTTTATCACACAGTTTCAGCAAGGTGTAGCCCACAAGCCTAAGCTTTTTAGCTTTAGAGTCAAACTTGCGTATTTCAGCACCGAAGCCCAAAGCTTCAACTATTCTGCCATCGCCAAGGTTTGCAGTTTCTGGCGTTTCAAATGTTTTGTAAGCGACTAGAAGTGTTCTGTCATAAGTCATGTGCCGAGGCGCACCAGAGTCTATCAACCGCACAGGCCTTTCAATCAAAACAAATTAAATCAACCAATGCGCAAAAATCTTCATCAGCACTATCGGCGTCACAACCATTACCAGTGACAACCATGGGCGTCGGGAGGATTTTTTCCAGGGGGGCCACTAGGAGATGTTTCCAAAATTTTTCTAGTGGTGGTCAAAAGTAGTTAAATATGTTTTTTCCCACTCAAAACTAAGAAAACAACTTTTTTGCTGAAATTTTAAAAATCCAGGGGCAGACCCCCTTTGCCCCCTTCCGACGCCCATGGTGACGACCCAAGCTTCATGATTTTCTTGATATCCTTTCCGCACACATTTACGTGGACAATTTCGCTTAAAAGTGCCCTTACAGTTTAGTTACGAAAGTGCTTCGTTAAAGATGTTCTGTTATTGCCAACCAAACGCTTCTTGACGTCTCACGTGGCGTTACCGAGTTGGCTGCAGCCAGACCCGTCGCCAAAAAGTCTTCAATAGGGGAGCTTTACTTTTGTGCAAAGGGGCTTAAAACTGAAAATTTGATAAAAATCCATTGATTGTGGGGGTATTGATGCTTTGTTTGGGGGGTGCTAAGCCCACCAAAGCCCCCGTGGCTACGGGACTGAGTACAGCTAAGATGGCTTAATCGCCAACACGACATCTGACAGGCCCTTTTACGCATTCAAAGGAATTCCACAGGCTTTGTACATTTTCTTCGCTAGGCTCAGTATCGGAACCTTTAACATGACTCCGCAATCCCGTCGCTAACAACAAATGGCGCGTCTGGAATTTCCATGTTGAGGTTACCCAGTAAGATACATCCAGTTTTTCAACAGACCACTGCTGTTCACCAGCTGAACCAGCCACAGTAAAAATTCGTGTGTATGTCAAGATTTCTCACTGAAACTCACCTAACCCGTTTATTACTTCGTTGCGCAGCGGAATTGTGCTGGGTCCATAAACCTGTTGGAAAAACCCTGTCTCAACGTTCAGCATGCATAATGAACAAAGTAGTTTTGACGCGAAATAGTATTTTCAGACAAACGCAATGACGATACTAAACCGAGTGCACCTCCTCGTCAGTCTTCATTTTTTGGTTTTATATGGTGATCGTGTTGTGATGGCGCTTTGTAATTACAGTGGTCTTATAGCGCCACGATTGACTTTGTACAAGGTCTGGAATCATTTGACTCAGTATGTTTTTGCTTTCTGGATAGTCCCTGCGGCTCGTCCACACACCGTGCGCCTGGTAAGAAGGCTACAGTACCAATTTACAAGGTCTTGGCAACACCCGGCCGAACTGCAGGCCTGCCACTACCGAAGCGGGCGCACTTTCCACCAGTCCGCGATCTCATCTTGTCGTCAGTTAACTCAGCAACAGACCGGGAGGCGAAAAAAGTAACACAAGCGTAGGGCAAGACAACCAACGTGCACGACGTGTACGCTGATGCGAAGAGCGTGCGGCACTCGACAAAATTATCTGATTGCGCTACTGCCATACAAATGTACACGTCACAAACAAAATGTCCATCATTACACCAACAGAAGAAGATGAAAATTGTCTGAACGACTGAAAACGATTATTAGTGCAATACTTTGCAAAAATGTCTAGTTTTTTTCCGTAAATCAGGGCTGCGGAGTCGGATGTAAAATGTCCGACTCCGACTCCTTAACATAACGTGAATGAAAAAAAGTAAAAAAAGTTTCAAAATGAATTGTACCATTTCAACGAGTTAGGGTTTCTACCTTAGGACTGTGATGTAAAAAATAGTTCAATTGGAGTGTCGGAGTCGGACACAAAAATGCGACTCCAATTCCGACACCTAGTGTTCTTAGGAATCCGACTCCACCCAAAAACCACCGACTCCTTGTGACTCCAATTCCGACTCCGCGACCCTGCCTTAAATTGTTTAATTTTTTAGTTACAGGAGCCTGCAACTATTGGCACGTCGAAGAAACTCATCTTTGGGCGTCGAAGAAACAGTGCAAGGAAGCCCAAAATCAAGGCAAGTACCCCGGTCGAAACATGTAGCGAGGAAGGAACAGTACGTCATTTGTGACCAGGGGGGGTGCTAGGAATTGCGGGGCCCAATTAGAAAACTGATTGCGGGGCCCCCACTCTACACATGAGTAAAAGTTCAAGTATGTTCTTATTTTATGTAGCATGTTTGTCTTTAAATAAAAAAATAAATGCTTGATTTTGACATAACAAAATTTTGAAACACGATGAAAGCGTTCTTTAATTATGTTTCTACAATACCAAGTATAACAATTAAAGACGTGATGGTTATGTACAGGACTTTTAGAAAAAGACTTCATGTTTTTTATTTGCAATTTCTCTGAAAATTTTTGCAAGGTCAATGATTTTAACAATACCATTTTCTATAGATAGCAGTGCCAAATTGTTTAGTCTCTCTTGTCAAATTATAGATGGTAATTATGACTTATTTAGTTTTGTAAAACTTCTTTCACCTAATGCAACTTTTTCAGGCATTGTTAAGTAAATCCTCAATGTAATAAAAACATTAGGAAATGCTGTAAATCAGTGTTTTCTAACCTTTTCTCTGTCATGTCTCCTTCAAGCACTTTTCCTTTGTTTCAAGCCTTCCTGACTTTAAATAAGTAAATTGGAAGGAACAATTTTTCGTTCAAAATGTTTCCATGTTGTAGACCGCGTAAGGGCTCGCGCCCTTGAAAATTCATTGACAACCCCTGATTAAGACCCACTGCTGTAAATCGATTGTCTACTGGCAGGTATTCAAACAGAGCATGAGGCATAAAGATACTGGAGGGAAGAAAGTTTTCAGAGTTCTGAGTTCTTCAGCCAACATTTAGCTATCAACGTCATTCGTTTTTTTAGTAACTACGTCTCCATCAGTACTCTGTTTTATTGTGATAACTGTTAAAGCCACTTCAAGTTCTGCTGTATGTTTCCTTATTTCTGCCTTCTGCATATTTTTAAAGTTATTTAGAAATCCAAAAAATTTTACATGCCCTCTAAGTTGTTCAAATCTACCCTCTGTTCTTTGGGCTGAATTGCTTGGTCTAGCAATAAGTTGAACCACTGATCTCTGCACGTTTCTTTCCGATCATTCACAAGTCGATCTTCTGCCTCATATGAAAACATTCTCTTTCAGGTCGTTGTTCGTCGTAGTTTTGTTCTTGAAAATGTCTAAACTATAATGGTAATTTAACATCTTCAGCCGATTCTTTCGCACCTACTGGAACATCATTTAAATCCTTGACGATTTTTTCATTCTCTGGTAGTTTGTACGTTACAAAGTCTTTGGTGTAACTTCTAGAAACTCCATGTGGCTTCCAAATGATTCTTTGAACTTTTATGCTCACATAACCTTGTATGAAGACCAGACCAGTTGTTGAATCCACTTTTCGATAATGCGCTGGTTGTGTTCTTGCTAAAAAGTTTGCAGTAAAAGCTATAAATTTAATCGGAAGACTGCGACTACATAATCCAAGGTCTTTCAACACTCTCCCCCATTAGTAAGTTCCCTCTAACCGTGAAACTTCGAAAAACACAATCATTTTTCATTTCTTGGAAAGCTGTTCACTGGAATATTTAGAGGATCTTTAATTGTTAAATTATCGCTTACATTTTTATTTAGCCTATATGTGCTGGTCAACTAATTGGGTCCAGGCCTGTAGCCAGGTTTTGAGGTTTGGAGGGGCAAGATACATTTTAGGGGGGCACGATTTTTGTTTTTATTATATTTTTAAAACAAATTTTTCTGGGAACAAGAAAATTTGGGAGGGCGCTGTTGCGATCGGAAATCCCGAGCGGCATGTGCGCAGAGCTTCCAACCGTGGCAGCAAGCAACAATAGAGATCACCCGATCACCGTTAGCAAGCACAATCAACCGTTCACCAGGTTCACAAGCATTGTTAGAGGTCACTCACCAAGATCACTCCATCGGGATCACTCTATTATTGCTTGTTCGCGCCACATACTATAATGGTGTTATTCTTCACGCACATCCCGTTCGTGGTGAGTCACACAATCAACGCAACACCACCGGAGAGGTTGCAACAGCACAAAAGAAATTTGGGGGCCACTGCCCCTGAATGCCCCCCGTGGCTACGGGCCTGATTGGGTCATCATACATGTTAAGTACAACTATACTCACGGATGATCTATCACTGCGTGATGTTTGGGATTGCTTTTTTGGTCATAATTGAGCTTTCTGTTTTGGCACTGCCTTTTGGTGCACTGAGATCATCTTCAATTTGGATTGAATTTTGAAAAAAATTGTTGGATCGGATTTGGATTTGAAAAAACATAAATCCGTTTATCTCTCCTAGCATCCACCGGGATAGAAACAAAACAAAGCACTTTTAAGTTGTGGCCTCGTATACTTCTCTTAGAATACAAACAAAAGATTCAAACCGTACCACCAAAAACGGGATTTTTTAGAGGGGACTTTTTGTTTGTGCGTAGAAAATGTCATGTACGTGTTAGATCCGTTTTTTTCATATCAAGTCATGGTGTTGGAAGACTCTTCACATGTAAGGTATTGGTGGTCATATCTGGCCAAATAGGTGTTGCAGTTAAAATTGCATTGAAATGTTAACTTAGTAAGATGCCCAAAATTGTCTACACATCAGGTAACTCTGGGGAGTATAGTACTCACACATCCTATATATAGGCTTTCAGGGACATTTTTGTAAATTAACTCTGGCACCATTCCATTTGTCTCTGAAAATCAGGAAAAGTCATGGAAGCAAGGGTTTCTAACATTTTTCGAAGTAGGTGAAATTAAAAAAAGAAACAGCCTCTGGGTAGTGGACTACCCAAGGTCCTGAGCAGGGTCAATAGCGAGGCTTCGGCACCAGTGGCACCTTAAGTAGGATAACAGCAAATAGGTATGTATGTATCGGCGTTTATGGCGTGCACCTGGTAGAAAAATGTAACAGCAGGCATAAAACTTGCTTTGCAGAATATTCCAAACAAAGTCGTTCATTTTATCATTCACACTAAATTTTCCTCTGACTGATCCTCAAAAGCTGTCTTTTAAACCCTGCGTTA
>JGI24159J19872_10000154_pt1 | contig 46771 bp, 40 predicted proteins | sample Ectturendosymbi4_FD_19872 | JGI IMG/M metagenome (IMG submission 19872) | reverse complement strand
TATGTGCAAGTTTGAATCATCGCAAAAAGACGAAAGCAGATGGCAGTCGACTGATTCCTCGAAAGCATACAGAAACATTAGTGCTTTTAAGTGTGGTCAAAATCATTATGGAGTAATAAATAGGTGTCCGTCTACACAAGTTGTATTTCTAATATATCGCTTACCATTAACTGAAATTAAATCCTGGTCTTAGACTGCCGTTAAATCAAGTTTCTGCTTTGATGAGAAATCCGATAGCGTTAAAATCTTTAAATCTACGGCAGATAGCAATTAACGTTTCGATCATCTCTGACTCAGTCATTGCTAGGTTGATTGAACTTTAGGGAGTTGTGCGGTTGTTTCATCCTCTGTACAACCTTGCAACTCGCAAGATATACGCCGTAACAGCGATTTACATCGATCCAAGTAGTGAGGTTGTTCATTAAATGACTGCTTGTCAGGAATCTTGCCCCGGTGTTGTTAACTGTAGCGTGTTCGCCAAAACGAAAGGTGACAATGTTTCCTACAGAAAGTCACTCTGTACATCTTCAAAGCACCGACACACAGCAGATTTTTCTGACACGAATCGAGTTTTCTGAAAGATTAGATGGCGCAGTTGGTTCGTACTACTTGACTAATTGCGACCCGATGGTTGAATTTTGCTGACAGGACTGGTTAGAAACAGTTTAGATTTCTCTTAATGCTGTAGGAAGCAAGTTTTTAACTGTACGAAGTTCGCGCCCGGAGTATGGTTTCAAGTGCGTTGTGTGGGTTTTTAAGAATGTGTTATATTTTGTACTGTTTCAAACAGTGTCAATACACGGATAAACCAATTAGCCCTGTTTTTCTTCGTGGATCAGTTATTTTTTTTGACCAGAAGTAAAACATGTTTCATGAAACGTATGCACGCGTAAGCCTTTTACCAATTAAAACTGAGGTGACAAATTCAACAAGATGTAAGGAAAATCTACAGGCTAAGTGGTTTGTCCACACAATAACGCACGTATACAAGTACAGAGAAGCAAATCCTCCTCTTTTTGGTAGTGTTAATATTTCAGCACCTAAAGGTTTGGGTTGAATTAGCGGTTACAGAATGTGTCTGGTTTCATCTGAATGCTCTTCTCGTTATCGGTGTGTTTGAGCAACTTGCTTTGTTCGTTACTCTCTGGTGTTTGGCATAAGGTTATTGCAAATTTAACGAAACGCGTTTTGGCTTGTGTTTTCTATAAACAACTTGTTGTGAAACATTTTCTGCTTGCGTAAGTCACGTACGTTTAATTTGCCTGTGGATGCGTCACGGCCTACCTAAGATATTTTAAGCAGGATAACTTAAGCAGGCCGTGGATGCGTTTAAATGAGGTTAGGGATGGGCAACTCAGAAGAGCGAATCCGGAAGAATCCTATTCTCCTATCTTAAACTATATACGAATCATTAATACCAATTCAAACCGGATAATAAGACCCCGTTTTCATTTTTCACGAGGGCATTAGTCATGAAGCTTTGCGTTTGTGCGACACGTGCAAACAATTATTACGCATGTTTTCTTTGTAGCTGATGACATGCGAGTGGCGAAAAACGAAGAGGCTAGTGTATTGCCGCATTATTATCGCCCCTTTTCTTCATTTTGCGTTGCTCGCTCGCACCGCATGATATGAGCAATCGAAGAAAACAGGAATTGCAAGCTATCTAAAGTTAAAAGTTCAACGAAATAGCGCTGACACGCTTGCTAGGCTGATGGCGCAACTGTGTTGAATCGTTGACTTTACTAAAGCGATTGGTTTTAAAATATCTCACGTCGGCGTCTTAAGGGAGATGTTTTTCCAGTGCGGATTTAAAAAAATCATGACAAGATTCGGTATTATGGATTCGGTTTAAATATTCCGGAATAAGTTGTGATGTAGTAAATTATTCTAAATTGCCCATCGCCGGATGTCGTTTACGTTCGTTATGGTTTGTCTTTAAATCACTTGAGTTGAAGTGCATCTCCATAGTGGAACATGACAAGCTTACTTGTGATCATAGGCGTAGCCAGGGGGGGCGAAGGGGCCATGTCCTTCAAATTTCTAGCATATCTTGTCATTTTGTGCTTTCGAGAGGTGGTGTCCCAAAACCAAATAGTCAAAATATTTAGTCCGTCTCAAAATTTGGGGCTGGTACGCAACTGCCTGTGGCTCATTACTTTGGTTATCTTGGTGGCTTTGATATGCCACTGCGGAAATAACCTCATTCGCTTGTATTCATTTTGGCGTTCAAGTAGGTGATGTCACTGTAATGTATTAGTGGCAGCGGCAATTTGCCAATTTGTGCGATGTCCTATGTTTGAATATTGGTATCAGACTCCAAAGTTTAGGCTATTTGGGGCTTGCATGACACGCTTAAACTGGGATATATTCTTGTCTCTAAGTTTGGTTGCGTTCATGTTCAGATGTAGTAAGTTGGTCGTGCAGATGTAGCATGTGAGAAGTTATTAATGTATTGCGATTTGTAGAGAAACGAAAGTAATTGCGTGCTTGGATTAATTTTGCATTAAAAATCTTATTTGTGTGTTTTATCTATTTAGTTTTTTATCACGACGCAAGCCCGTCGCTGTGGCTAGAGTGTTGTGCAAAGGATAAATTGAGTCTAACTATTGTATGAATCCCAAGGAGTGCGGATAAAGATCAACGTAATACCATTTTTGGTCTTGAATTTAGTATTGGGTTGCTGTCAATCCTGCAGTTTTGTTTCTCAGATAGCACTGAATTTGTCCATGTTCCGCAGACATTTTGCAACTCCTCCCATGACATTACCTCGAAGTTCAAACTTACCAGTCTACACACGAAAAAAATCGACTTTTTCGGCATTGTGTTTGAAACAAGTAGCAAGGCAATATAGCTGAGTTTTACAAAAAATTTTGCAACCGTGTTGAGAGCTTGGGAGGCGCTGCGTTTTCACAACTATTTAAGTTATAGTCGTATTTACTGCATTAAAAATGTGCGATTCGGCGTAGACGGTGATTTGTGCTTTATATGTGCTTTTAAATTCATCTAGTCCAGTGAAGCAGAATAAAGCATCACTGTTGGCAACCAACAGGGATCATTGTTGGTATTTTTTTACCACGAAAGTGCTTTGACTGAAAAAAATTGAGGTTAGGCTGAAGTAAACCCGAACGATTTGTGAGTTTGTTGAACTGTAAAATGTTGATGACGATTCTTGAGGTTAGTCACATACGTGTGAAAACCGTGTTGCCTTCGTCTGCTTCCATGACGACTTAGCTGCGGTCCGAGCGTCGAATTGCTTATAGGCAGTGACGTCGTTTGTTCTGCAAGTAAGATGGCTAGCTAGGGTTGTTCTAGTCCAACTCACAGCGCCCGCTGGTGAATGCAGGTTTTGTGGCGAGGTCCGGACTTATATGGTTATATCTTTTTTTTTGTTTTTTTTCATGTCGTAATAAAATAATTCGTATATCTGTTTCGCGCAGTGCATTCGTGATGTTTGTTGTAAGTGTTCGTAGTATTCCCGGCAAAAACGTTCACGTTTAGGTCAAAAGAAGACTATTTAATCGATCATTCAGGCCATTTTTAACTGTTTCAACGCCAGTAGACACAGGCGAACTGCTGCGAAAAAGCTTTTTCGTGATGACGGTAGCTTTACCGACTTCAAAAGGTGATGATTTTTTGAATGACCTGCGAGTATTTATTTATCACCCAAGGAAAAAAACTAATTCAAGCAAAGTGCAGTGTTGCCAGAATCTCAGATCGATGTGAAATTTCACTGCAAACTAATTTTCAATCGTACAGTGCTACGTTGTATTGGCCAGCTTGCTTATGTGTTTATTGCACTTATTGCAAGGACAAGGGAAAAAGAGGAATTAGCAGTACAGGTACAACCATGCATGGCAGCACCCGTCGGCAAGGTTGTGCAACAAATGATAGTGAATTGTCTCCGCGCGAAAACCCGGCAGCTTGGTCCAGAATAACAAAACTCAGGGTAAGTCTGCCGCGTCTGTAAAAACGCACTTTGACCTTATCATGAACGCACATCTGCAAATACCCGCCTTTACATTACAACGTTGGTCTAGCTCTTAGGAGTGGGGGCACAGCCGTCAATATAAACGTAGGTTGCAATATTTTTTCGTTGCCTGGTCGTTTCGGCGCAGAGAAAAATTTGGAAGTATGAGATGCTACTCAACCCAGTTATGCAGAGGCTCTTGGTAGGACACGCTTGGGAGTGATTCTGTGAATATCCATTTCAAAGCATTTCCTGGAAATTAATCATCTGCTTTTTGGAAAAGTATGTGCAGCTTTGTCGTAGCACTCTTATGCAAACATTTTTCCAAAAAGATTTTTGTGGTTGCTGGTTGTAGACTGTTTCTTCATTCGGACTGCAGCGTAGAACTGCAACTTGACTTGATTGCGAAGTTTACGCGGTACACGCAACTTTTCTCTTCATGAATGTGACGTACGTTTGTCACTTACGCAATTGCTTTGCCTTTGTTCATTAAGTTTACGATTGTTGTTGAAAAGCTTTGTTGGTTTGCATTGTTACACATTTTAAGATTACGAACCGCCCCACCCCAAACATGCTTGGATTGACAGGCCTGTTGATTGGCGTGCGCAGCAATTCATGCCACGCGTTTCCGGTGGCCTCCGCTTCTGTGGCCGCTGTTATCGAACTAGCTGCTGGCGCTGCTTGTGTTGACGACTGTGACGAACAGTCGCGTATTTTCATGAGATTGTATAGGAAACACGACCTCGCCGTGTTTCGCGATTGCTTATTGTTCATCGTGTTTTAGTTTTTGACGAACAGACATGTATTACACTGACTTGTGTCGCTGTGGGGGGATCAATTCTCGCGTAGGTGCGTACCCAGTCAGTGTGGTGAGCGTTGTTTAAGTGCGTCACAAGTTTGCAGATTGTCCGTGCTACTTACCTGCGAGAATAGTGATTCTGCTGTTGTGCAAGGAAGAGTAGCAATTATAATACTCGTTAGAACGTACATTAGGTTCTTGCAGTGCCACATTTTGTAAGGTCTGAATAACACTTAGCGAAGACCCATGTGAGAATTACGTTAAAATATTTAGTNATACACTTCTTCNAACAAACTGGAATTGTGTTGCAGTCAANTTTTACATTGACAAGTCATGGCAACACCAAACGGATGATCGGACTAGTCATGTGAAGTGTCTGGTGTTTGTTCGACGGTCTTAGTGTCTGCAAAAATGTGTGCATGCAAAATGTGGATTTTTCAGCAAAGGTTGGGCAGTCATTTTATAACGTTTCACAAGTATCGGCCACCACCGTCAAATGTACTGTAGCGAGTGCAATGTGTTGCTTTGTGGGCTAAATGCTAGATGTTGGTTTTCCAAATAAATTGTGGCCTAGTAGTCTGCAAGGTGCAATGATTCATGTGATCTTCATCGTTTTAGGTGCTGCAAAGTAGTAGTAGTGGTATTCCAGTGCTAACTGTCTTTCAAACGATGTTTTGGAGTTGGCCAAGTTTGTATACAGATATGGAAACTTCTGCAGTCAAGTACTGACAGATTGTTAAAACTATAGCCACGCTTGCCTGTGGATTCATTCATGCTCAGTTATTGCGGCATCGGCAGAGATTCTTAAATTATCAGATATTTCAAATTAGGCAGTTGTTAAAGACCTACAACTGTGCATGCTTTTGCATTTACTCCATTGTCTACCATACTAAAATATTGTGTATTGTGCGCATAGTTGTTTTTGCGTCGAGATAATTTTGTCCCTTAAGTATGATTGTTTGTTGCTATTTTGGCCCTAATAGCCTTTCCTAGCCCTGTAACATCTGTTTACTGACGACCGGTTACATAGTTCTGACGCTAAACGCTGGTGCCATTGATTTTCAACATTGGGCAAAGACATTTAAGCGCCACCCGTTTCAGCTACTGGCTAGAAATGTAGGCTTGCCGAACGCGATGGGCGGTCTTTTATTACTCCTGCGCAGTTGCCATGAAGTAAAGACTTGAGTTTCTACGAAGTAGTTTACGAAAAACGATTATCAACTCCAGGTCTACAGGACTTAGAATTCCGTTATTGACTCTCTCCCCAATTTTTTGGATTTCATACAATGCTTTAATTTTTGTGAGATCTTACAGTCCATCGGTACTACGAAGGTCTGGCGTTCTTCATGATAAATTGTGCTGTAGTTTCGCGCAACGATTTGCTATTGTTGCCAGAAAATGCATTAACGTGAGTCACTGCCAATTGCAGCTTTTTCAAATGCTAATAAAAATCAGATTCTAAGGTAGGTTTTTTGCTGCAGACAAAATCGAAACGCCAAGTCCCATGTGCATTGGTCGCAAATGGTCACATGTTTTATCACGAACAACGGGAGGGGGCTGCGTGTGTATCACCGAGACTTTCACTGTATGCCAGTGCTACATCACCCTGTGCATGTCCGCATTTGCGTTTTCCTTCATTGCAAGCCACTTATTTCTTGTCGTTTTTCGTCGAAGGGTTTGAATTTGGTTTAGTTCGTTTCCTTTCATTGGTTGCTGTTGATGTTGCACGGCGGCTTTCTGTGCTGGCTGGCAGCTCGGATGGACCATTGCTGGTTCTTGGAAACATTGGTCAGTTTAAGTTACTAGACATTTTTTCGCCAGTGGATAACCACTGTGAAGATCGCCAAGAAGCGAAACCTATGTAAAATGAGCCGTTCTCAAAGAACGTTTAGTGTTGGTAGTACTGGAAGCACATCCTCGTTGCATCGCAGACAGTCATTACGTGCGATTGATTACGGTAAGTTATCATTGGGCCGTTGTGTTTTCCAACGCGTTGACTCCTCTCCATGTTGGTCTGGATGAAATGGATGTATTGCATTAGAGTATTGTGTCCTTAGGCGTGCTCGCTAATCCTTCTAAAGGAACGGATGGACGTGGTAAAAGTCATAATGTGACATCGCGTCTGGCAAATCTGACAAGTCGTCTGACTATATCGGACAAATCAATGACTTGCAAACTGAAATTCAAGTATCTTGGCTAACAAATATGAGAATTTCCGGAGATCCTAGATCAGTGTTTACGTGCATTTGTGCATAAGTTTATCGGTAACTTCGAACATAAGCGAGGCACGACATATTGTTCGTTTTCAGGCATCGGCAAAGATGACCGCTTGTCTGCAGAGGAGATGGACAATCTGCGAGATCAAGCGACCGCCTATGAATACCTCTGTCACTTGGAAGAAGCCAAGCAGTAAGTAGTTTTAAACGGTAAGATTTTCAAGGAATTACGGGAACTCGATTTACTGCCATGACAGTTAATAACTAGTCACATTAATGCATCACCGCAGCGTTTTGAAATCTTCCTTCAGTAGCGAAGTAGCAGTAACTACTGAAGTATAGGTGGACCTTGAAGATCAACATTCTTCTACCGGGATATCCCTACCGGTCAAAGTCAACAGGGGCTAACCAAGCAATCGCCAGTTGTGAAAACTAAAAAATGAATTTTCGATCTGTTCCGGTATCTAAATGTAAGAGCTTTTGCTCCTTAAAATTTCCGATTTGTGCAATTTCGGAACTTGTACTCAAATCCCAGTCAACGCCTTGACTGAAATCCCAGTTAACGCATTGAGTATTTTTTGCCCTAAACGAAATGTTTCATAACTTTAATAAACCATTTCAAAAAAGCGTGATAAAAGGTACTGATGAGATTGTTTCTTTTGAAACAATGGATTGCCATATCGCGGTTTACTTCTGGGCACGTGCCACTCCTAACTGCGAATTGAAATCTCTTACCTTCATGCCGTATTCATTAGCCCTAATTGTTTATGTCTTTTGTGTGTTTTAACACGCGGTCAACAAGCAGTACTATTTAAATTGAAAAAGAAAAAGAAAACGAAACAGAAATCCAGATTCTTCCAACGAATGTTGTTTGTACGCTTGGTTTATGATGTAGCGTGTTGCTGAATTGAATTCATTCCACATACAGCGTGTTTCTGTCACGTGTTTTTTCTGGTCCAAGAGGGTTTCCCCGAATGTATTCGAAATTAACTGCGATTTTTGCGTGCACAGGTGGATGGAACGCTGTTTGCAGGAAGAGCTTCCTCCCAGCGTGGAGCTAGAGGAAGGACTCAGAAATGGCGTGTTTTTGGGGAAGTTGGCGCATTTTTTTTCGCCGGACTTGGTTCCTTTGCGAAAAATCTACGACAAAGACATGAAGAAATACAAACAGAAAGGTTTGCATTTCAAGCATACCGACAACATCAACCATTTCTTCAGAGCCATGGAAAAAGTTGGCTTGCCAAAAGTATGTACACTGTTTGCCTGTTGGTTTTCAGTCACAACACGCTTAAGCAGATGTGGTTTTGCTGCGACAATTTTACCTGATCGTGTTCACTTGTGCATGAAGAACCACTTAGTGCGACTTTTTGCGACCCATCTGCTCATTGGTAGAAACGATGAGTGTGTGTTGAAGCTTTCATCTTATTGCGGAAGTCTTGAGCGAGAGTTACCTTCATCTTTCGACGAAATCACTTAAAATGGGGAAGATCAACTGCACTAATGAGATAGTTGATGGCGTTTCATGCTTTCTCTGCAAATCGCGGTACATCCGGTAATACGTTTTGATTATGCAAATCGCAGAAAATCTGCTAAAAACCTTGTGTAATTTTCAGCCCACGAAACGCCCTCTTGGCTTCCGTTTTCATTTGTATTCATTGGCAAAAGTATGTTTAACTTTCTTACTGCGGAATGGATTATTGTTGATGGCAGAAACCCCGAAGAGATCGTACTGTACGTAACTTGCCTCGTAACCAGGAAAAAAAATATTTTCTACATTCTGCCCCTGCGTTTCGACGAACACGAGGACCCAGTGTATTCCACAGCGCATGGAGCTGTGTCGCCAAGAGTTTCTTGAAACACCACGCAAGTGCGAACGCAAATAAACATTTTCAAACTTCAAGCATTTTTAATTTTTTCCTTGTGGTGAAGGAAATGGTGCTTGGCAACATGTAATGGAGTTCCGAATATTTGCACCGAGGCAAAAACAGATAGTGAGCAACTGCCTGACGACAGTTACGGTGCTAGGCTTGTGGACGACGAGTATGCAGCAACTGCCTGTCGACAGCAACAATTACAGGTTCCGCTCCTCAACAAATGTCGGAACTTTTAACGCGGACAAAAGTTTCATATTTACTTTCAGAAAAACCGTGACCTCACTCCAGTATAGAAGAGCCTTTTCGCCCCAACAGCATTTGTTCCCGCAAGACTTTTAAACTGTTTGTCTTAGGTTTGACTTTTGTCTTACGTCGTAGTTTTGCCGCTAAGCAGCGTTGCAACAGTGAAAGTCATCGCAGCAAAAGAGACAAAGCGTCTTATTGGCTTTCAATCGTGCGCGACGTTGCTGACACCCAATGAAAACTAGGCCAAAATTTTAAGGTTTGTCGCTATTGGTATTTGGTGTGCCGAAGAAAATTACGTCTTTCCCAGATGCAATCAAAAGCTTTGCACTTAGAAGTCTAAAAACAGCTGGTGGAGAATTAAAAGGCTTTACCTCTCCGCGATAGATCCTATTCGATTCGAAAATTGAGAAGTAGTTTTCTGTGTGTCATGCTCGAAGACGGTACTTCGATGGCTGCGAATTCGAGTTGTGGTGGTGACACGCATCGCATGCGATACACCACGAAAACCGTCAACTCGGGTTTGCAGTGACGAAATCATTTAAGAAGGAATCAACTTTAAACGATCGCTTAACTTGGAGCAAACCGCGAGAACTGCTGGGGAGGCTCTCTTCGAACCTGTTTGCTGGGACAGGAGCGCTACAATGTCCAAAGTGAAGGCAACTTTACAGTTTGCATTTGAAATGAACGAATGGTGTGACTGCAGTTTTAACAGAATAACACCCTGTGGCCTGCCTATTGCTCCCCCTTGCTTCATTTTCGAACGTGTTTTTTGCGAAATTCTGGTTCGGGGTCCGCGGCCAGGTGTTGCGATCGTGTCATTCTGTGCACTTGCTAAATAATTCATTTTACTGCGGGTGCAGAGTAACAGAGACGCTGCGGACGGCACGTAACGCGCTGGAAACCTTTTGTGGCTTTTCTTATTCTAATGCAGTGAAATCGAAGCACTTTACCTGTCGGCAGGAGATCTTGCTTTGGAAACGATTGGCCATTTTCTGTTAAACGTTATCTGTGTAGACACTGCACTTTACTCATGTTCGCCTAAGGCAACGCGTAGACGCGGCCGAAAAGCATTAATCATTTTGCAGCACACCTACAAACATACATCCTATATTTTGAGGTGAACGAATCACAGCAGGATAGAAAAAAAGCAGACTTTTGACCTTATGTAGTGGAGCGAACTCAACTGTTCTAGTGTGGTTGTGGACCACGATTTGGTGAAGCTTTGTTTTTCGGCACCTAAGAAATTGCCACGGCTTGGTCAGAGCTCAAATGACCACCACTCCTTTACCCGATCCTGACTAAAATAAGTTAAGTGGACCGAACTCGCTTGGGGCTAAGTACGCCACGATTGCCACAAACGGTCGCGCCCATCTCGAACCTGCTTTTGACCAATCGCAGGCAACGTGCGTTGCACGAGACTTGCTGCTTAGTGCCTACGTGCCATGAGAGGTTGTGCGCCTGCTGTGCTGCTCGCTCTTGACGAGAGCGTGCGCTGATGCAATTTGAGCCGAGCTAAACTTCCTGCGCTTATGTTGTGTATGCAGCAACTGTTACTTCATTCGTTTTCCTGCCCAAGGACCGCGTTACGACAGCTACAAAGCATGCTTAATGGGCAATCGTCTGTCTGCGTACATTTTGTAGGTTTTCCATTTTCTCAGTAATCATTAACATGTGCCCCAAGGGTAGATTGAATTTTACCTGTGTTACTATTATTATTAACTGCGCGCTACGTTTGGAAACGTTGCGGTAGTTTGCAAAAACGTTTGGAAAACTTGGTCTCGGAGAAGCTGCATGACTGAACACGGTATAAATTTTCCTCGCAACTAGGACCAACACGTCCGTCTGGGACCGGTATCCTTTCCCCCATGTTTGAACTTATGCCTTGCCCAAAAAAGCAACTACTCTGTCTGCTACGGCTCAGAGTTAGTTGATGCGCTAGTTTTTACTTGGCCTGGATCAGTAAGGCACAGGCAGACTTGATCAAGATCGCTGGGTCATCGAGAATCAGTGACGATGAACAGAAAATATCTGTTTAACACAGGGGTGAGTAGGGCCGGATGAAGGGTACTGTAGACCTAAGGCTGTTGACTAGAGAAGGGCCTAAAATTAAATTTTAGGAGGTAATTCGGTAGTTACTTGTAATAAAAATAATAAATCAAAAAAATTGATGTCCGATTTTTTCCAGAGCCTAAGGCTATGGCCTTACTAGCCTAATGGTTGATCCAGCGGTAGGGGTGGGCAATTAATTTGGCTGCGGTCCAGTGTCACTTTCAGGAAGGTCGTATTTAGCGGAGGGCGGTACCTTCTAATTTGATTGTAGAATTAATAAATAAAACAAAAAACAAAAATGGTACGCGGAAAAGGTTTTGTTATACTGTAATTGTTATTGTGCTAATATACATTCTCTCCAGTGCAAGCAATTCAATGAGACAAATGTTTACCTTTCACATCTTTCAACAAGTTTTTTGAAATTGCGGATGAGGTTACCTGTTGAGATCTTTATCAATGTCTACAGGTTCATGTTAGATCTGAAGATTTCTTCTGAATGTTTCCGTGACCACTGAAAATGCAGTGGTGGGTCACATGTGGCTCGCAGGCCGCTAATTGAACACCCCTGCCCTTGACACAACGACTTGTTTCACTAGCTCGTTGCAATTGGCCGGCGGCTGTGGTCACTTAAATGTAAGTGCACTTCACTGGTTTCCAGGGCAACGCACTCGGCTTCGCACCGATGCATTGCAAGCTCGCTTTCCCGGCCATCGGATTGCCGCTGCGTTTCAGTGCATTTTCTGCTTTTTGTAGATTTTTTACCCGGAAACAACGGACATTTACGACAGGAAAAATATGCCCAAAACCATCTACTGCATCCACGCGCTCAGTCTGTACCTTTTCAAGCTCGGTCTCGCGCCTCAAATGAAAGACTTGTACGGCATCGCCGAGTTTACAGGTAATTAGTGCCTGTTTTTTGCTGATTGTGTCGCTAACAGCTCTTGCAAAAAACACAATATTGATCAATGTCTGGTACATTAGCTTGCCCGTCTTGTGCAAGTCTTTCGAGTAACTTCTGTGTTGTCAAAGTCGCAAATTACGTTTTCTGTGTTAAAAATTCAGTTTTGAAATTTTCAGCTACTTTATCTGTAGCAACTCTTGACTTAAGAATGATGTACTGCCAACGCCGTTGGTGCCCACACTACACTACGCAATCTCCAAAGAAGTGCTTTAATTGTTCTTCGTCTTTGAGTAATAATAAACTGAAAATTCTTTGGTTATTTGGTGTTATTGCTAATGCTGAAGTCACCTGTCGGTCGAAGAATTTCTTCTGAAGGGATTTCAGCAGCGATGAAACTGTTGGCGTCTGTTTGTTTTTCGCCATGCAGAGTTTCAAACGAAGCATACTGTGTGATCTTAGGGTGTGGTTGGAATGGCCAGCCTGGTTTGAAAAAGCTTGCGAACTGAATATTCTTGTTTTCTGTTTTACAGAGGAGGAACTGACAAACATGCAGAAAGAACTGGACAAGTACGGGATCGCGATGCCGCAGTTCCACAAAATCGGTGGAATTCTGGCGAACGAACTCTCGGTGGACGAAGCAGCACGTAAGATATTTCACTTGTAACTCGTGCACTTGGGATGTGAACGACCCGGATCGTGTTGCGGAGTGCGCTGGGGCGAAATCGGCCGCGGCGAATGCTTTGCTGGGTTTGTAACACGTGCATGACTCAGGGCCAAGTGACTGGGCATGAGGGAGGTTTCGATATTTTTTTTCGTCACCCGCAGAACTGAAGTGTTCTTTCCATTACCACTAGTCTTAACAAAGTTAAACCTCTACAACAAAATTCAGTTTGCCATTTTTTCGAACAGAACCTGCCTTGCAAACTCAATGATATTTGGTTTAAGAAATTCGAAATGGAACATCTTTGAAATTCATCAAGTACTTCCTTGTACTTTGTATTTTCTGTCAAAAAGTAGTAAGCAAAAATGTTCTCGAAATGTACAGACTTAGTGTTCAGTCGGAAGAGGTCCATGCTGTTTTAATTGCTCATTATTTAACGGTAACGACAATTCATATATACCATTAGAAACTTCATTTATAGAATCTGGATGTATTACTTTGTATTTTTTGTGTTGGCCTGTTCAAAGCGGCGGGTTAAACTTCTTGGTACGTGTCTGTAAAAAAGTACGTTAGCAGTATCTTCTGATGGTCTACCGTCCTTAACCGTTGATGATTCATTTCTCAATTCTTAAAATCTTGCGAAAATAAATTTTCTATTAAAAAGAGGGTGTAATACATTCCCATCTACAGCAGTACGGATTAAGGTTGCCAAGTATTTTTGTTGTTACCCAGATTTGCACTCGAAGTCAATTCACAGCATTTCCTGTATCATTTAAAAATAGGGCGGTCGTTGCACGACTTGGCGCAGTTCCAATTATGTCCAGCCACTTGTGGTAAATTCGTTCTGTGCTTGAGACTGTTGTTGGCGGACGGAGGCTGTGTATGAGCAAATTTCGATAAAAGGTCCGTTTTTACGAATACATCCCCGAGCGCTGATTTTCAAGTCGACCTCAGCAAACCACAGTCATACGACCTAGTTAAAATGACAGGCTCCACAATATAGCAGCTTCACGCAACTTCAGGGTTTGCAAAACTTAGAAACTTTCCAAAATTCGGTTGATTGAATGTGTGATCTGGCACAATCAGAAGGTGGGTAAAGCATTTGCTGGACATCGCGTTAGAAACGGCATGCAACTACGCCAGGAGCTCAGCCTGGCAACCGCTGACAAAACTCGTAATCCCCGTCTTCGCAACGTCAAGTTGACGCGCGCGTAATCCATATGGAAAGTTCGTTAAATTTGTGACGAGCCTAATCTCCGCCTGTGCTGTTGCAGCGTCGCGATGCGCTTGACAGCGATCCTCCTCCGCCAACAGTGGTTTGACGCTGTTGTCGAAAAACAATATTCCTCCTTTAAGTAACAGAACGCTGACGTTAGTTGCTCGTGGACAAAAGCAAACTTGAACAAGTTGTGCCAGCTTGAAGTAACCGGACGCTACGAACGNATGACTCAGACAAGTGTAATTAACGCCATTCGCGGTTTAAAATCATTTGGATCAGAGAGGACATCAGGTTTTTCATCCGCAAGCAGAGTATGCTAATTTCAAAAGAAGGTTTTCGCATGTCATTAAGAAAGTAGTTAACGTGCTTTTGGTGTAAAACTTCTGACAGTTTCTTGCTATCGCGCACCACCTTTGTCCTGGTGACAATCCCAGCACACGAAACTTAATCTATGACTTCTCGTGCAGCAACTCAGCTTGTGAATCAGCTTTCCCACCGAAAAACAGTAAATTAGTTGCAAATCGTAGTTTCGATCTGAATCATCTCCGATCCGGTTCAGATTAATTCACTGATATAGAGGCCAGTTGGTCCTTGGTTAGCATTCCTTCTCTTTCCGGCCATTTCACATTTGTCATCTCATCAGCTGCTACTTATTTCGCCCGTAACTTCAGCTTCGCACTGCACTTAATCATGTGAAGGCATTTGTGGTGGAAAACGCATATTATTGAATTTCAGTGGCTTCGTTAACTCGGACATGGCTTTTCATTATGTGCATGAGTTTTGTTATCTTGATCATTGTGGCTGATTTCCAAAAAGATTGTCCGCCGCCACGATTAGCAATCACAGTTCGGTCTTTTGTCATTTTCAGTCAGGCCAGTGTTCTTGGTATGCAAATACTGTATACCTTCCGGTTCGTTCTGCATCGAAAGTGCAGTGAGGCATTGCTGCAACTTGGTTTTGTCGCTTGACAACTGCTTCCCAGCTGCGCCGTGCTTTTAAAACTTGCTTTCTTTTGGTCGCAGTGCACGCGGCAGTAATCGCCATCAATGAAGCGCTGGATGTTGGCGACAGCGTAGCTACGATGAAGGCTTTGAGAAATCCCAACGCTTGCTTGACTGGCTTGGAAGGTGAAAACGAGGCCGACTACCAAAATCGTCTGCTTGAAAGCAAGAAAGCAAAGGCAGAGGCTGCCAGGAATAAGGTCGTGTTTAGTGTCCCTGACATTATAAAGTGGCGACGTCTGCCGTCGCCCTATAGTATGCAACTGCAACGACTTAAAATTTCCTGAGCCTTCTGCATTAAAACGTTTTTTTTTTATTCGTTCTGCAGCTGCTTCGGTTTTCATTTGTATTCTTCATTCGGCGACGTTTTCCCGTTTAACCGTCGTTTTAATTGTCAACAGGTAAAAGACAAGCCTGAAGACGAGCGCGACATGTACGAGGAACTGCTGACTCATGCTGAGATTCAAGGCAACGTCACCAAGATAAACTGTGAGTCGCTGCAAAAGAGACGTGATAGTTTTACTTCCGTCGCTACTGCTCCTAAGCTATTTCTTCCGCTTCGAGAGTTTGCAAGCGCTTTGCGTGCACACAAGCAGGTTACTGTGATCGACGATGGGAGGTACACTTTTTGCCTGTGATGATTGCAGCGTACATTAAGCGTATGTGTTGCTAAAATAAAATAATTAAAAAAGGATCGAAATCTCAGAACAACTGCGGTTGTCCTGGCGAAATGTTTTGTTGATTGTAGCGTCTCTCAGCAATATCTAGAACAGGGTCTCGAACACGCGGCTCGCGGCCACATGTGGCCCAGGAGGTCATTTTGTGCGGCTCGCGATGCTTTTTAGGAAATTTCAATTACTTAACTTTTATGGTGCTGCATTTTGTTCATTCAAAATTCTCGGCCAGCGAGAGAACAAGTTCCTTGTAAACGAACGTAGAGACTGCTAGAAATGATTTGCCGATAACTCACGATACTTTCGCAAGAAATGGATGTAAAAGCTGTTTCCAGTAAAGTTCAGGTGCCGCCATTGTTGCGTCAGCGTCATAATGCGGCCCTCAGTTACTCTATAAGTCCTCATTGGGCCCTGAAAGGAATTTGAGTTTGAGACCCCTGATCCAGGACAAGTTTCCTGGCAACCACAGTCGTTCGTTGAGCGGCATCTCAGCAAAGTAAAAGTGTCTTGATGATCTTTGTGGTGTGACTTATTTTGTCAACTTGCAACAGTCAAATATGCTCCATGAGTCTGGAATTGACGGGGCACTTAAAGTTTATATACATTCAGACGCTTGTATTAACATTGTCCATCGCGCCACTCCTGGATGGAACTTATTTTTAGTCGATTGTTTTAAATTAGATGCATGGGTCTCAGCGGAGAATCCTGTTGCCGCAGCTGGGACTCAATATAGTTTATCGTTGATTTTTGCCAATCCGAACAGTTTTTGAAAAGTCTGACGTCCACAGGCATTGGTTTAGCTTTACTTGAGAAACTTTTCCCATGTTCTACGTGATTCTCTGACTGTTCAACGCTTTCCGCATTACGCAAGGCATTTGCGAATTGTGACTTTAACTTCCCTTTTTATGTGAACATTGATTTGCGACTCTCCCTTCTATTTCACACGTTCTTTGACATTTTACCTTCTGTATAATGGTCTGTCCTAAAAAACGCAGTGGATATTAAACTGGAAAAGTTAAACGAAGAACTGAGCACGGAAGGCAACGAGTTGATTAAAAAATTAAACAACCTCGGAATAAACAACGTGAACCAGGGCAACTTGCCGTGGTACCTGGAACAGCTGCGAAAGAGCGTGGAGGAGAAGCGTCAGGTTTGTTGGAAAAGTTAATACCAGCTGGTTAAAAAGCTTTAGACAAGCATCGTGTTGTTCCCTGCTTCGGTCTGAATCCATGGGCGTCGAAAGGTGGGCCGAGAAATTTGACATTTTTTAATGAAATTTTCAGCAAAAAAGGTTGTTCTGTTTGTTAGTTTCGACTGGGAAAAACGAAATTTTATCACTTTTACACCCCCGTAGAAAAATCCTTGAAAAAATTCACTGTTGGCCCCTCCCTGGAAAAACTCCTTTCGACGCCTTTGTCTGAATCGCCAGCGAAATTTTGATGCAATGTGCAATTTTCTTGCCAATCTTGACGTCGCCCTATCCTGCAAACGACATGTTGCAGGCAGCCGGTGACGACAGTTCCAAACTCGATAAAGATGAAATCCAATCTGCCATCAACACTGCCAACGAGCTCGCAACCAAGCACAGACAGAGTAAGACTTCCTAATGTAGATTCGTTAGGACAGCGTTGCTGAAGTTATGTGAAAGTTGTGGTAGCTAACTGCTTCAATCCAAATTTCCAACGTCAAATGAGTGCGCACAAACGTATTGAGTTACTAATATTGTCTGTTGATGTCGCTAACGGCGATTCTTTCGATTCGGATTGGAAGTTGCGTTGTACTTCTAGCGCGAATTCAAAATTGCATGGCGTTTATATATATCTTACTGCCAATTGAAAATTGTGTTTAAATATTTTAAACGTAAATTTAATATGACACGTTGTAATTCAACGATGCTGCCAGTCCCATCGAAACTGTTTAATCGTATTGATTGCTGCCTTGTGACCTTGACGCAAACTGTGTCTTCGGCGCGTAGCACCTTCACGAAATTTAAATTTCGCTCTCTCGCCCCTTTGCTGTTCTTTTAAACATGCATTCTCATGTCACTTGGCAATCGTGGATCAAGCAACAATGACGTTCGTCAGAGTTTCTTGTAATTTTTGTCTAAAAGTTGTAGAAACATAGTTAAATGCTTTGAAGATTGAAAAAGTTTTTGTTTTGGTAAAACGAAGTTCTCCGTTTTAAGTTTCCCAAAATTTTCCCAACTGTTTATTTTTGTCACTCAGACAGGCGCGGCTTGTCGGAGACTGCATCACGAGATTACAGTCTCTTCCTGTCGCGTCCAGCAGACTCACATCACAATTTATTTTAAACAGCGTTCGTGGTCTGGGTTTTTCTTTTCACGGAGACATTTCGGTCATTTGTCCGAAATCGCTTAAAACCTGTCATTTTTTCGTTTTCGGATATTTTTTATGACTGAAGAAAGCGTTATGACCGAAATGACATAGAATTTTTTCGGCCATTAAAAACAATTTTGGTCGATGACCGAAAAATACACAGTTCATGGGCACTCTGCTGTTGTACAAGTTCAGATCTTGTCCGGGAGTTGGGGTTACTCCTCGAGAAGTAGGCAATGAATTAATTAACAAGCTCCGAACAAAAGACATTCTTACCTCTTCTTGCGTTAAGTATTTGTTACTTGCGGTCTGAACAGTTGTTTGAACTATTATCTATTCCAGTCTCACATTCCCAACATTTACAAACTTTAAGTTGTGCATTTACCGGACTTGGGCTGCCGTGGAGCGGATGTCGAACTTAACTCTGTCTCGTAATCCTTTCATCGGAAGAAAGCACTAAGTGGTTTAAAATCGTTTCAAGTCTTAAAAGTACGCCAGCGCTTCCCGTTCATAGACTGCCAACATTTACCACTTGTACCTATTTGCCATTGAAGCAAAAGCATTATACTTCATGGCTGATACCTGTATTGTAGACGCCGCATTTCGCCCTTGTGTGGGGCGATAAAAAAACAGAATCCATAAACACAAGGCGACCTAAAAAACATGCGGTGTAACCCAAAAGCACGCAGAACCCATGATTGTCTTGGGTGATCACCATAGTAGTTCCTCTAAAGAACATCGGTCAGGTCTAATCTCTTCTTGTGCGTGCTACCGTTGCTCAGTTGTCAATTCTGTTAATGGACTTCCGACGTGTGGAGAAAAGTCGTGAAAGCCACAACCAGGGCGGACGTTTTAACAAATCGAAACTTGAAAGACGGATATGCGCCATTATCGTTAAGAAAACGACCGAGAGATTTGTTTAGCGACGCGGGACAAGGACGCGCTTGCTGGCAACCGATATCAAAAGCGATGTATTTCCATTTCGCATATCAACTCAACGAAAAGCTAGATTCTATCCACCCTGATAAACAGCAAAAGTGCACAAAGAAAGTGTGGACGTGTTTCACTGTGAATAGTAGGTTTTATAACTTAGGGTCAGAATGAGGAAGTCCAGCTTTTGCGCACACGCTATTCACTCCTACGTTTTTTGTCTTCTCTGCTTGAAATCGCGCTATAAGACAAGAAATATGGCTCTGTGGTTATTAATGCAGTATAAGCCTGCGTATCACTCGCAAAGCTACTGGTGTGTGGGAAAGCATCTCGAATTTATGCCCTTGCTTCGGTTAACTGGGCAGTTAGATCCCATTATCACCTGCTATTGGCCATAAGCCTGTCGCAGGCCTCTTCCACACAACGTCAAGTTCTCGTGCCACCAACATGTAAAGCTCATGCAGCGGCATTGGAATAGTAGCGTGGTATTTTGGCACTTGCCTTTTCTGTATGTCAGTCTAGATTCTCTTTGCTGTCTCGTTGAGAAGCGTATCTGGTGATATTCTGTTTGTTAGTAACGCACTAAAGCAGCGGTTTCCAAACTTTTTAAGCCGTGCACACCTGAAATAGTTTGATATGTTCTCGCTACCCGTCGTATCTTTCCTGATAGTGATGAAAGTAACGGTTGGACATATACGACAAAACGTTTTGCTGGAGACGTTAACTCGCACGCTTGTTGGGAGATCCTTTTTTCATTGAAAGGCCCAAGGTTATCCCAATATGCCAATGTACACCTCACTTCTGTTTCCATGGATTCACGAGGTCTTACAAGTGCTTTTTTTCGTTGCATTTTATAGCCACGCAATTTCCGTCTGATGAACATTTTGTGATATTTGTGCAAATTGCTTATATTAGGTTCGGGACGTGAGTTTTTCTATACTAGGAACCCTTGTGAACAAAATAAAAGTGGGGAAGATCGGGACGCTTGAGGTCAAAACCCATCGCAGGTCATCAGCTGAAGTTGATGAAGAACTTGCTGCGCAAGATCATGACCTCAGCATTACCCGCAGCTTAAGGCACAGTTGCTTGTACGTTACGTTTCATCGTCTCTTGTCAATTTGCCTTCAAAGTCGATGTTCTTGTTTTTCATTCTCATAACCACAGGCTCGATTGGCGGTTTGGCAAACAGCTTAACTTCCACTTTTCATAACCTTTTTATTCAGTGCAGAAATCAAACACACGCTCTGCTCGGAGCCATTTCAGTTCTCTACCAAGGTTATGTGTGCCTTTCTCGCCCCGCTGCTGAGATTATTGTTTGCGTTGCGAGGGCTCGCCAACTGTGTTTGCGTTTTTGTGTTATTGCGTGGAAGCTTAGAACATCTGTCCCAGCTTTGCCCTTGTACTGTTTTTGTTAACACGTCTGGCGTCTGTACTCTCACAAGACCTTGTGAGACAGCGGGAAAATGCTTCATGAAAACAAATCTGATGCGGAAGTTTTGCTTGCATGCGAGGACAAAACAGATTTACAAGCGACTGTAAGCATTGAGGTCCTTAGGAATCACGTGCAGACCGATCACGAAACGGGAAACCCCAGCCAGTGGTCGCCTTTGCTTCCGCCATTATCACGTAGTGTTATTCACGAAACAAGCCCAACTTGAAACCTCTTCGAAAACTACCAGGGGAGGAGGCGGTTCGAAACATCAACTCGCTGTTGGTGGACGGTGGCTCAGCGGAGGAGCTGATGCGAGAGCTGACCAAGCCAGAGGCTGATTTTCCAACGATCGTCGAAAAATGTCCGGACCTCTACCACGGCGAGCTGACCAACCTTAAGGAGGCGAAAAATCAGGTGGGTCTTCGTTGTCACTTTAGTACTTTTATTCCTGTAGCGGTTGCCTAGAGCAGCGTTCCAACAGAAAGCTTCGATTGGCTTCATGGGGAAAGCACGAGGTGTACCTTTGTTTCGGTATGGATTTATCACCTCATTTCTTCCGTGATTTGGAAAAAGAGTCACGGACCGTCGAAAGCATGAACTCTTGCGCACAGCTCACACCTGATGACGTTTCGTCTGCCGTGTGCAACACTGCTTGACCTCACGTGCGCGTAAACATGTCGGTCGCTTGCCTGCTTCAGCACAGGGTCACGTGAATTTGATTTTCATGGTGTCATGAACCCTGAAACTGAGTCCATTTTTTCGCAGGACCTCACCCACGACGACATCAGCCAATTCCTGCCGCACCTCAGCGCACTGGCTGCCCTCAATCAGGAACTGGCGGCCGGTGATTTGGAGCATATATGGAGATCTATGCAAGATCCGAACCTCGGTCTGGAAAGGCTTGAAACTGGCAACAAGACAAGATGCTGCGTAAGTTCTGATTTCACTTAAAAGGGTTACGAAGCAGTTAATTGGACCGCTTCGTGAAAGAAGACTTTCAGCCCAGGTCATAGTCTGGGCTGCCTTCGTTTTTTTCTTGCGAAGTATCAGAGATTTAACCCCTTCTGAGCCACCGCATTTCAGGTCTTGAAATGTATTTTTTTTTTGGAAACAAAGCGTTTCTTTTCCTCTTGCGACTCTGCGGCGGAGACAGACTAAGCGCTTTGGCCAAAGCACGCTTTGCCAAATGTAACCTGAGGGGAAAGGAGCCTTTATTGTACTGAACCTTGCGGCAACAACAATAGCGCTGCTGGACGTTGTGCTTCACTATGGCAACCGGCTAATGACGTCCTAATTTTGTGCCACTTTTCATGCCTTGCGCGGCGCAGGAAAACATTTGCAAAAACTGATAGTTCTGCGAGATATTTTGGCGAACATTGGCAAGTGTTTTGGACGAAACGCTCTGAGCTTTCGACGTTTGCTCGTGTCACGCACATCGCTGCTGAACTGCTGTATAGCGCGACTGCATGATCTCGTCTTAAAGTGCTCAGCTGCAGCGAAGAATGCCTGAGGCCTTCGTTCAGAGAGCGTTTCGAAATAGTAGGTTTGTTTTTCTTTTTCGCGGCGCTGGGTGCGCCGAGCGACATTAAAGCGTGCCGCACTTGTTTTTCTGGATCTTGTTGGACGTGACCTCGTGCGACCTCCGCGTCAAAACTGCAGCCTAAACTGTGACCAAACCAGGGCTCGGTTTCGCGCGCTGCGCCACGGGACAGGAACACCGCCGGACCCCTCAGAAGACGCTCTCTCCTTCGCATCAGAAATTGCGAGCTGCGCTCCTCCCCGCCTGTCGCCTTGTCTCATCACGTGCAGCGGTCATGCGTCGGGCGCGACCGGAGGGGTGGTAAGAGGAAACTGTCTCGGTCACCTGCGTTAACGACGTCGCGCTTCAGTTTGCGAGCTTACGCTTCGGCGCCACACGACGCGCACCGCTCTGGTTCGGATGTTGCCCACAAGCACTAGACAAGTACACGGCGCTCGCGGCATGGAATTTTCTTGGACATTCGCTATTAACTTTGTCCAGCGTTGGGCTCACACAGCACGTTCGCAAACCGCCTAAGCGCAAGCTTTTACATACAGTCGTTGCCGTAATCTGCTTTAAGCTGCTTGCGTTCCCTTGGATGTATTTGAGAATACAGTTAATCGGGCAAACCGTTTTTTTGAGGTCCTCGTGGCAAAGTTTATTTTTGAAGCTATGACGTAGAATTGTTGCTCGGCACAAGTGCTATGTTCTTGGGTCAACCTGTAAGTCATGACTTCACAGAAGATACGTTGAGATGTAATACTTCGCGAATTTTCTGATCATCTCCAATAAACGCACTGCAAACCATCATGTTGCCATCGTGCGTTCTCTCTCGACAACGTCGGCCCGAACTGAAAATTGCCAAAAATGACGTTTTCCGCTGTGGTCGCTACGGCGATTTGTGGTAAAGGTCTGTGACACTTCTCCGCCAGTGCTTTAAGGTTCCTCTTGTATGCCACTCCTTGTTCCTCGCACTGCTCTCGAGCGTCGTTGGATCTTTTCTCTTTTGTTCTCCGTGCACCTGTTCGCGATGTTGTCTTCCTAGTTTCGGGACCGTAGCCAGGTTTTAAGGTTTGGTGGCGAGCAAAATACCAAAATACATTTGTAAGGGGCAATATTTTTGTTTTTTTGAAACAATTTTTTCTGGGCTCAACAATATCTGGGGGGGACTGCCCCCGAGTGCCCACTCGTGGCTACGGTCCTCGTAGCGCACAAAGGTTAATGCTTCGTTTCTTGCTTTACCACAAATTTTTCAGATCTCTTTTGACTCGGCTTTGTTAAAATAAATCTCTGCTCCGTCGCTCCTTATGTAATGACCACGAATGATGCTTCAAAATCTGCATTCTTGATTCTGCAGCATCCAACAACTCAAACTGTATTCACGAATGTGATAAAATCATTTTCTATGAAGCTCGCTTTTGTTGTATCAGGTAGTCACGTGTTCAAGCTGCATTTTACTCTTGAGTTGTTGCTGTTATCATGATTCATTTAAAATTTTCAGCAAGCTCTCATCGAAGAGAGAAACGCAAAATCGTACCTCACTTTTGATGACGTTCAGAAGACGGTGGATAGAGTAAACGACATTGTGGCGGAAGAACACGCTCGTAAGTGTGATCGACGCATTGTTTCTTCGTGTATTTTAGTATTACGTCTAAGCGCAATATTCAGTTGAGGTAATTCTTACATTGATTAGTAGATGTAGTAATGATGATTTCATGCTTTCCTACACCAGCTGACTGCTGTCAGACGCAAACAGTCGCCTTCGTTACGGCATTCATTCGACCGTTGAACGCAGGGTTTTTATGGTTTGACCTTGGTGACCACTAAAACATTTTAAGAGACCGTAACTATTTTATTTGCACACTGAGATAGTCGTAAAGCGAAGTTTTAGTGAATTTTGGTGCTGGTTATAGAGCGGGGCTCTACTGTATTTTGAGACAACGTTGGGAAAAATTTGAGAGACCGTTTCGGTCCCTGCATTGGAAAACCGGGAACTAATATTTGTCAAAAACATTTTCACTGACCTTTGAAAGTTTCCACGTTTATCGTTTTACTTACGGTGATGTCTCCAGTTCTACAAGCCGAGATCGGCTTCAAATCTCAAAATAATGCCGGCACCGAACTGACCAGACACGCACAAGTGCGAGGCGCTTCGTCTGAAGAACAAGCGTATGTGAGAACGACCTCTCGTTTAGACTTATTCAAAAGGCTTGTATTTTGAAGCAGCAGTGAGTGGCAAGGAAAGCAGATTTTTGCTGGATCAGCGCCATTTTATAAAACGAATTTCTTCCCAAAGCAAACACCATGAGTACTATAGAATGAAGGCGTGCTGAAAATATCCATGTATGGTCGGAAACCTTTTTTGAAATCTTCGTCAAAATTGAGTTTATCACATACCTTGACTGGCGTTTCCTTCTGATAAAGTTCTTGGCGACGTCTACTGATCATTACGTCACCGTGTTTGTTATCACGTGTTGATAGCGCCGACTGACCCGGTGAGTGACACGCCCGACGCTGATTTCTAGGAATTCAAGCTGTCAATCAAATGAACGAAGCGTTGTCGGCGAACGATCGCGAAGCCGTGCTGTGCGCACTGCAGAACCCCGCCCTGAAACTCAGCAACGTCGTGCCCGAAAACATCACGCACTACCTGCGCCTGATGAATAAGAAAAAGGCGGAGAAGAGCGCAGAGACCGGCGATCCGGATCCTGCGCTTTGGATCGAAGAGATCCAGGAATGCATCGATGTCGGCAACTCGCAAACGAAACAAGCCTTGAAACGTAAGCTTGGACGAGACCACGACTGTACTTTGTTTGCTCGCGACGCGGGCAAGCGTGTCATGAAGTAAAGGTTTACTTCTGACAAGCTGCGTCAACTCTGCAGGGACAGCCATGGATCTTCGCACAAATGTGTTTAATTTGTAATTTGTTTCATAAGGTCCTAAGTTCTGTCGTAAGTTAACACTGTGCTCGCGTACTTTCAAAATGTTGCTTTTCTGCTTCAACAGCTTTTGTGCAGTTGCTGTCAATCGTATTTATTTGTATTATTTGGTAGAATTCCTCTCTTTTCTCGAAATCCTCATGTTTTTGTCTCGAAATATCGGTAATTTATTATTGCCCCCCTGATGAACACCTCCGACTGGTTCTGCGCAGAGGCGTCCGCGGTCACGGCGGTCAACATCGCCCTCGAAGGCGACGACTGGGAACAGACGTACGAGATGCTACGTCACACCGACGTCGCCCTGGCGTCACTGACGCCCGAGTGCGCGCAGACCTACGACGAGCAGTTGAAAGAGATGAGAGCGGAAAAGCTTAACGAAGGTGAACTGTAGCGCCAGCAAATAAACACTGACCTTGTTCGTGCCGCTGCTTGAAATCCCGCGACGCAACAGCTTAAACTTCCAAACGGTGAACCTTCATGCCGTTGGGCGGTTCGTTAGCTCGCGTGTTGTGATAGCTAGCGTTTGCCTTAGACTGGCCCACGTCTGTCGTTTGCTTTTAAGCACCCGAGTGCCGCCCGTTTAAGTCAATAAACGCGACGCAGGAAAGCCTCAAGCGACGGCCAATGGCCGTCCTTTAATATGCTTCTCCAGGCAAGACCGACACGAAGTGGGTCGCTTGCAAGACGCGGGAAGGAGACACGTTTTATTTCAATACTGAAACGCTGACCGGTTCCTGGGACGAACCAGAAGACCTCGATCCCAATACTGCTCAACTGACCAAAGAGGAAATCCAGGTGTGAAAGGGGCAGGCCTTCTATCCCTGATATATGCGGGCCATTTTGCGTACGATTGGCTTTGTTGTAGCACTACAGTTTTTTTCCTTCAAATGTTGGCCATTTATGAATATCTGCGCGTGATAATTCGCGAACTGTCGGCAAAGCAGCCTCTGTCGTTCCTCCGCACACGAGTCAGAATTGCCGTTTCGTATAAAAAAGTTGGCTTTATTCGAAAGTTCTTTTAAAAAAAATATTTTTGCCGGAAAACGCTGGATTGAAATTCGCGCGACAAGTGTTAGTTGAGGTTGTGAGCGGCTGAGAGTTCTTGAACCAAGTGTGATGACGATAAACACATTGTTGCTTAAACTGCGTTCGTCCTGTGCCAACACAGGAGTGCATCAGCATGGTGTCCGCCGCGTACGACCGGGCGCAACTATGGAGGGACAACGAGCCGCTGATCGTGAAGCTGCAGGCGTTCTGTCGCATGTACATCGCCAAGAAGGCTTACCGCAGCAGGAAGGACTTCATCACAAACCAGGTTTGTAGTGGCGAACAGCAGGCGCTGGCCGGAACCGCTGCTGAACCATTCCCTGCCACGAACCGAACGGGTCTCAATTATCCGCGCTTACGCGTTCAGTACGTGACGCGCCCGTTTTCCTTATATGTACACGCTAAGTCGCATGACGTCGTTTGGGCGATACCGCTGCAATAAGCAAGCGCTCGATGCGAGGGGTGAGAACGACTGCGACTCGCTGCAACGCTCTCTTTTTCTTCAGCTACCGGCCATTGTGACGATACAAGCGCACTGGCGAGGCTACACGCAGTGGAAGAAGTTCACCGACAGACTGAAATATCTTCGCGATAACGAGGATACAGTCATTAAGGTGAGCACTGGACCCTGCTAGGGTCGTAAACTGCCGGCGAACGGCATTTACATTAAGGTCGCCACTTACATCAGTCGCCTTTGCGTTTTGTTTGCCATCGCGCATCGTGACGTTAGTCGTCTATCGTTGAACTGCTGTGGAAATTGAAAGCCTTCGAGTGCTGCCGATCTGGTGCTTCCCGAACTGACAGGTCTTAACGAAGCGAATCGTTCCTTGCCTTTCCGTAAGAACTCCCTCGTAGTCCAGTGGTTTAGTTGGAAATGCAACTACCCTTACAATAGCACCGGTTGCGTGGCAATGGATCTGCTGCTGTGAAACCTTGTCATTGTAACAACACGCCCAAGTATTTTAGAGTCGACTCGACTTGCTACGGCTGAGCGGGTTTTCCGTTGTACCGAGTATTAAATACTTGTGAAGCCACCTTTGTTCTCCGGCGTCGTGGTGTTAAATTATCCCGCGCATTAAAAACATGCAAACTATGTGGTTTCACACACCTGCGCGACTGTACGCTGTGCATTGCGCCGGTATGAGTTGCTTTGAGGTGGTGTTTTTAGTTTGGCTTGCTGGTGTAGGCAGAAACGGCCCTTTGTCGTTGGATTAGTAAGTATTCTTCCTTCACTATGTTGTATCGTTTCGCGAAGAAAACAGCTGGCGTGTGTTTGCCTCTGGCAAGAACCTGCTAACGAGCTGGTAGTCTGCATATGTGCTTGAGCAAAAAAAAGTAGCGGTTGCATTGCGTTACACAGCTAACATCGCATTTGAAAAGAGTTGATGCAAACCAGTGAAAACCGACTTTTTGATGCTTGGTTTAACCGCAGATTCAAAAGAATGCTCGAATGTGGAGCGCCCGAAAGAAACACCAGGAGAGGCTGCGGTATTTCCGAGATCACGTGAGTGAACAAGTGAAGCCAACCGTGTCGCTCGCTCTGCTTGTTGATATAGCACTTTAAATCTCGTTGTTTCAAACTAATTTCCTTTCTGTTTTGTCAGGAAAAAGTCATAATCAAGTTGCAAGCATGGTTTAGATCGAATAAAGCAAGACACGACTACAAAACGCTAAGTAAGTGTTCGCTTTTGGAAGGCGGGTGAACGCTTCGTCGCTTGCGTTGTCGACTGCGATCGTGATTGGCCGAGTCACCACCTGCTAATCACGTCCATCGTAGCGCACGTAACTTCTTGGCGTTCGCATCACGAAAACGCAAAGGCTCCTTTTTGATTAAATTGTTGTTCAGCATCTCGTTATTAAAATAACTGCGCGGACATGCAGGTCTTGGTTGGCGCAACACGCTTGTTGTCAGATTTTTTTTGCTCTCGGAAGTGCGTTCCGGCATAGGCGGAAGCAGGGGGGCCATTCCCCCGAAACTTTTTAGCATATATAGTTATTTTGTGCTTTGAGAGGCGGTATCCCAAACAAAAAACATTTTGGCCCCCACAATTTTGCCCCGCCAATTTTGGGCTGGCCACGCCACTGCGTTCTTGTGCGTTGCACAAGATGCAGCAGTGGGGTCGCGCGCTCGTCAGACTGTCGGTTGTGTGCGCGACGAATGCACGGCACAGTTCATGAGCGTCGGTCCTCCAACCACAACGTTATTTTTTCTCCTTCGTGACCTGCCGCTGTTGCTGGACACAGCAGCGCAGAAGGTAGATGGCAGTGCAACGTTGCTGAGTGGCTGACGACAACAAAGACGATATTTTCTTTCCAGCCGGAGTAGAAAATCCTCCACTTCCTGTTGTTCAAAGGTTCGTTCATCTGCTGGATCAGAGAGCGACCGACTTTGCTGAAGAAATCGGTGAGCTTCTTACATCTGATAAAAAATGTCGTTTTTAGTGCCTTGCGACGGCGTCACTTAAATCACGCAACAATAGCTCAGCCCACGGTTGCCAAGTCTAAACAGACCTTTCAAACTAGAAAAATTGCAAAATTCCGCTAGAACCCGCTTGAATAAGACCAATTGTACAGACTGCTAGATCAACCTTCTAGCGGATTTAGGCCGCAAAATCAATTATTTTGCTGCTGCACAGGATTAAAATCCTCTAGATATAGCGGAAAATCCGCCAAATTGACAACCCTGGATTAGTCACGTGGCTTGCCTGCAAGTTTATTTGGCGTGTGATTGTCGACGTCACGAAGCAGGTATTAGCAGCATCTTTCTAAGCAAGCACTTAGCTCATTTCGTTCAAAGTAGTAGCAGTTCAAAACGCTTTGCTTTCTCGCGCTTTGAGATCTCTCAGCATCTTGACGCCGTGTATCCGTGACCGTGCGGTATCTTCGGTAGCGCGACGTTCACTGGTGTTGCATTGTCGCTCGCAGAACTGCAAGAGTTGAAGCAGCGAGTTGTTCAGTGCATCAAGGAGAACAACGAGCTGGAACAGGCGTTGAACACGATGGACATCAAGATCGGGTTACTCGTTAAAAATCGAATCACCCTTCAGGTAAGAAAGAAAGCTCTGTTTCGTTTGTTCTCGAAATGTGTACCTCTTTCTTGGTCAGTTGCATTTCCCAGAGTAAAATTGAACTCCAGAAGTGGTTTCTCCATTTTTCGTTTGCGTTTGTTTAAACTGGAGGCGTTTGTCAAGTTCAAAGAGTGTGTCAATACAACGCGCACACAAAGGCAGAAGTTTCAACTTGTTGTTTACCTAGTTGAACATTGCTCGTGCCTAATTTAGTCTTCATCTGACAGTATACGTGGTTCATTAAGCTCATCACGACATTACGCACAGCTGATCTACTAAAGAAGCTTGTCGTGGAAATTTTGACCTGGCAGTTGTCAATTTTTAAAGGACAATAGGTCAGCTCTTTACCCTCTCGCTTGTGATTATTCACAGCAATGAGTATTAATTTCACCTCTGGTAGAACCTCGCGCAAGGACACAGCGAGTTGTCACGCTGACCCGCATGTGACCCCATTTCACTCCTGAACATCCATCAACTTGTCTTTTTCCTGAACCCAGGACGTCATCAACCACAGCAAGAATCTGCGCAAGAAGCAAGGAAAGGAGGCAACGGTCGGCGACGTGGGCCCCGCGCAATCCGCCGGACTGAAGTCGCTTAACAAGGCAAACCGCGCCAGGCTGGAGGCTTATCAGCATTTGTTCTACTTGCTGCAGGTTCGCTTGTCGACGGAGACTGGGTTTTGTTGAATTTTTTCGCAATCGCGTGCGTATGCGAAATGGATGAAGCGGATGGAATCCCAAGTGCAGACGTGACACGTCACTGCCTGTCATTATTTTGTTTGGCTTCATTCCTTTTCGTTTTGCTTCAGTGCCAAAGGAAAAACCCTGTGCGTTTCAGTTCAGCAGTGGTTCCCAACCGGGTCGCCATTTGTAATACTCAAGGGGAGCCGCGAGCTAATACGTTTTTCTATTTATATCATTAAAATTGCATTTTCAAAATGTCATCAAACCTTAAAGCAGATTGCTGTCGATTCGCCACTGGGTGTATTTCTGTTCTGAAGCGTCCCGTAAGCCTGAAAAGGTTGGGAAACACTGGTTTATGTGATGGTTTCTTGTTCTGTCAGCATTAATGATGCCTCGTGTGTCGGTGAAAACTATATTACCCATATTAACGTTTGAATTCTATCTTTGTTTTTGTGATATGCGTTCTTACACAAGTATCCGGCGTAAAAACCCTGCTGTTTGTGATCGACGTATTGCGCAAAGAACGGCATGGTCCGCAGTTCATCCCGTCCGCAATTTTGTTGTTTTTGTTTTGCTTTTGGTCCATTGGGCCGTGTGCTGAAATCTCCTTCACTGTGTTTTTTTGTACTTCACCGTTAACAATGACCTCAAACTTTTCAGACCAACCCGACCTACTTCGGCAAGCTTATCTTCAAGATGGCGGCCGGCCGCACGACCAACTTCATGCAGTCGGTCATTCTGACCGTTTACAACTACGCTTCTAACAACCGCGAAGAATACCTGCTGCTGAAACTTTTCAAGACAGCTTTGCAAGAAGAAATCGAGTAAGATAATTATTGCACGAAATTGCATCCACTCCACATGATTTGGCACTTGTCGCTGCATAAGTTCTGCCAATGCGCTCTATTTACCGGGAATCGTGAGCCTTGGTCGTGATTATTTCATTGTACCAGAAGCACACGCAGAGTGATGTTATAAATTGCGATTCGGACCATTGTGAAAAAAAAACTGTTCTGCTGTTGGTTGCTGCTTGAAGATAACCACTAACGTGCACTTGCTTGACCTGACCAGCCAATGTGTTGATTTTAAAACTTGCCTTGCATCAAAAGAGAAAACTGGCAACGCGTCTTTTCCGTCGGAATGTGCGGTGGGTTAAAAAAGTAAATTTCCACCACTAGCTGCTATTGATTTTCGGCCAGCTTGGCGGATGAACACTTGAAAACTGTATACGATCAGATGAACACGTGATCGTCGGACAGATCCGTTCCGATGCAGTGCGACGAACTGTCGCGTCTGATTTTAGTTTTGTGCATCGTCCTGCGGTGGTAAGTTATTGCGTCGTTCGTCAATAACTGACCCCCTAGCCTGCCCCCTGCTGTCTCCTAATTTCTTCGCCCGGCACGCGGAATGCGGTTTTGCAGTGATTGATTGATCGGTTTGATGTCTCGACTAATCTGTTCTGCTTGCAGCGTATCCGACGGCTGTAGCTTTCGCACTGCTCGCCAACGTCGAAGCGGTCAGTCGCGAGCCGTTAATCGATCGATCCTCCGTAACGAGCACCGTGCACTTGTCACGTCTGATTTTATGCAATCACAATTAGAACGATGTCACGTGACCCGTGTATTTTTTAGCCACGCGCTAGATTCGCCTCTTTTATGAAGACCAATGTCGTTTGTATCTCCGCCGAACAAAATTGGCCATTGTTTGATCAAAATGATTATCTCAAATGGAGCTTGGTTGATGCAACCAGAGTTTGCCATGAAGGCGGTGCATTCTCGTGTAAAAAACTGGTCAGTTGGATTCACAAAAAAATGTAAAAGGTCGCTTAATTTGTAATTGCCGTACTGGAAAGATGTCGCTTGTTACACCAGCAAGCGTACCTGCATGAAAACAAACCAAGCTTAGGATTTCAACGTAGCAATCCGACTTGTAGTTCTCCGAGCGAAGGCTTCCAGCGTTGCTCAAACGTTAACAGTGTGGTGTGGTCTGTATGACTCCCGCGATTGTATGCGCGCGAAGTTGAGCTCGGCTTGCACTAACCTTTCTAACTTCTCAGCTACATTGCTGGAGACGCCGAGACGGCTGGGTAAGCTCTGTGCAACAAAACGTTCCGTTGCTTGCGCGCGGCGCAGGTTACAAGTTTGCGATTGTCGGCAACTTGAACTTTTGCGCGCGCGTCCTCTCATCGTGCTGGGTGATCGAGATGCCGTTAAAGGGCTGTGCACGCCTGGAAAGCAAAGCAGTTTTCCCTTTTTTTTCTCCGAAAGCGCTGGCGTGGGAAGCGTTCAAACGTTAACCGTGGGCGCCGAAGTCTGCTCATCGCTTGAAGGAATCCCGCCTGGTTGTAGGTTATGCGGTGAACTTTGGTAAACATACCGACACGTCAAAGTTAATTCAGCGAAAAAGCAAGCGATTCAGGCGGTTCATTAGTGTCGGTATCACAACGTATCAGTAATTTTACAGTAGGTATGGGTTTCGTTAAGCCGATTGACTCGTGAGTACATTTAAACTGAAACCGTTATAATACACGTAATATCGAATATCGCGCTTTAATGTGGCCCCTGTCAAGTTAATAGTTATTTGTAAAATGTTATATCACAAATGCTATTATTACCATGGAGACTGAAATCCTTGATTAGTCAACTGCCAAAAAACGCAAATTCCACACTGAAAGAGGAAATTCGCAAAAATTCCACGTAAAACGGAAAAAGCTCTTTTGACCGATTTGCTGAGTGGAACTGCGCTTTAACAATGAAAGCACGCGGCATCTCAAGTACCCAGGTGTGACTGAAGTAAAGAGTTACATTGCTTGGTCAAATTAACATCACGCAGGAAAAGTGCGACAGGTTGACCACTGCGTGTATGTGTGTGTGTGTGTGTGTGTGTGTGTGTGTGGCATCTCTTCAACTGAGATATAAGCGCTCACCGGTCCACTGTTGCGACTGTGGAAAATGAAGAACGCTCACCGGTTTGGGGCTTTCATAAGCTACAAACCTTGTTACTTATATGTCGGTTTCCACCCAAGACTGAAGTCGGCTGAAAGTTGTATAATGTGCACATCAATTATTAACTCGCTTCTGGTGTTTCTGAAAGCCGAACACGTTAACCCTGCAGATTTGAGATGGTTGAGGCCTTCAAACCCAGTCCTATTATCTATTTTGTTTTTATTTCTTTGTACACATTTCCATGCTACTGAATTCAAGCAATTTATGTTGCCAATAGCGTTCTGCTACAATAATAACTATGCTCAGCGACTCGTACTTACATTTTGTTCGCTGTTCAGTTCGCCCCCAAGGCGTGCGCAGTCCTTTAAGCTTGCTCCCGCTGGAACGGCTCTAACAATACATCAGCGTTGCACGGCCTATGAAAACAACGGGAAGCCTGCCGCTTGGCTGTTGCGCATGCGCAAGGAGTGACGTTGCGGTTATGCGGGGAATTTACTGTTCGGTTTGCAAGCTGGGTGTGACGTATGGCCGGTTTATGTTACGCGAGTTCAAGCACCTAATCTCACCTGAAAGTGCAAGCTTGTCGAATAAGCATTCGTGCTGTTTCCGAGTGGCTCTTCTTGATGTTACGGGTTCTTGAAAACAACGCTTCTGCCACTTCCTGACAATCTCCAAAGTTCTCGAAAGCTTTAAAATCGCTGAATGTTCAGTGGATAGGCAGTAAATGAAATGAATCAGGTCGTGCTATTGCTCCTTGTTTGATACGCGGAGTCGTCGGACTGGTCACTGCCTTCGGCTTTACTTGTTCAGTTTGTGTTCTGTTGTGCACCATGACTTGGTGTTTTCACTCATGGCATGTGACGCATGACAATGATGCATGTCTAGTTCTTGCTGCCCAGACTCCAGCTCTGACACGACCTGCATGCGAGGCCATCTTTTCCTTTGTCAGACCAAGTTCTCGCGCTTTGCCAAGTCTTGCCTAATAAAGGCGTGCGTGTCTGCGACACTGCCTTTTGATCGTTTTCATTCTCGCTAATGCGTGCTTTGCGTTTATGCGGCTACATCGTATCGTGCATTCCGACAATAAAACTATTGCGGACGACATCAGGTCAAAAGTGGACAAAGTAAAAGAGATCGCGACCGGCAACCCTCTGGTCATCAAGATGGTCGTTACGTTCAACAGAGGGGCCAAAGGTCAAAGTTCGCTCAGGCAGATCCTTGCTCCACAGGTACAAATAAAATTCACGAAAACAAGGATCGGAATTATAAAACTGTTTTGTGTTTGTGACAGTAAACAACATTCACGGAGTTGCTGCAGATAATGTAAACAGCATAGCCACGATTAACGGAAACATGTTACTTTACGTTCCGACTTTCTCATTAGTCATCTGCAAGAAAAATTGTTATATTTTTTTCCTGATTATGACTCATGGCCACGTCGAAGCCTAACATAAATTGACAACGACAAATTAACATATAAGAAGTTATCTTTCTTCGGCGGAGCGTGCGTTGCTTTCTTTAATTTTTTGATACGCGTTTTCAGTGATTTGTAAAGGTGTTTTTAAGGACCGAAACGATCTCTTACATTTTTCCAACGGTCTCAAAATACGGTAGAACTGCTGCATAACCAGCACCAAAATACACTAAAACCTCACTTCATGACCATCTCTGTATGTAGATGAAATTATTGCGGTCTCTCGAAATATTTTGCGTGACAGGTGCAAGAAGTGATGAAGAACAAATCGTTGAGCATCAACATGAGTCCCGTGGAAATCTACAAAGCTTGGATCAGCCAGAAGGAAACGGAGACCGGCGAAGCGTCGTAAGCACTATTGATATTTCGCCCCTGCCGAGATATATCTTGATCAGTGGCTCTTGACCTTTTCTCAACCACGCCACTCTTAAGTAATTGTCGTTTGATTCAAGACCCCCTGACTTCAAATAAGCTGTAAAAACAAATGTATTTATTCGTAAATTTATATGTTGTGGGGCGCGTAAGGGCTCACCCCCCAATTAAGACCCGCTGATCTAGATTGTCACTTCCTCTGCACGAGAAGCATCACAACGATTGGATATGCTCAGAATCGTCTTGGCATGCACATCACATTTGCGACCAAGCTCACGGTTGCAGCTTTGATCTTAGAATAAGAAATTCCATACCCTGCTGAGTGCGTTGCCTCGCTTGTCATAGCCGGGAGTTCAGGTGGCATCGCAGTCGTTTGTTTCGCGGGCGTTTTGTCAATTTTCTTCAATGCAGCCGCTTGTCCATCATTAAATCGGTAAATTGGAATCAAGAGGAACTTAAAGCACACCTTTGTCGCACCGAATGTGAAACTGCAACTGAACTAGGACTCGTGTTATGGACGACAGACGCAAGCAAATTACTGCGCCCGTTCGAAAGTTGGCATCGCGAGCATCTTTGCCATTGCAATCTTTTAAACGCGTATCAATCTTGAATTCTGCTTTCAAGTGATCTTCCGTACGAAGTGTCCACAGCAGAGGCAATGAAGCATGATGAGGTGAAGAAGCGCGTCGAAGACTCGATCAATCAGCTGCGAACCGTGACGGAAGCGTTCATGGCCGCCATCCTCGGTTCGATCGAGGAAATTCCGTGAGATCATGTTCATTGCTATACAATTTCCGGAAAAAAAGTAGATTAAATACGATGTGTTTTCAGAAACATCCTTGTTGACAAGTAATTGCTTGTTACGCTGTTGTTGATTATTATTTTCGTCGGTGTGACGTGGCGGTTACCGACAAAGTTGCGGTTTCTTGGGTGTGGTGCGATTGTGGTCGGTTTTTCTCGCGCAGGTACGGTCTCCGTTACATCGCCAAGTGCCTGCGTGACCTTCTGTCGCAGAAGTTCCCAGACACTCCCGAAGACGAAGTCCTCAAGGCGAGTTCCAAACCTCGATTTGGATTGTCTTTGCACGTCGAGCAAGTCACAGCACTGGTGTTTTATTCAAGGTTGCGCAGGCGAAGCTGTATCCGACCCACGTAGTTCAGCCGATGACTGCTTTTGCTTTCCTTAAGTTCTTGCGCGGAGTAATGGTTGACAGGCCCTTGCTTAGTATTTTTGCAGACCAGAAAAGTGGTGGTCGTTCGACGCAGCGGTACTCATGCGTTCTTGAAGAGAATGCAGCATAAGTTTTTCTATGACTCGTGCTATCTTGCGTTATTCTGGGCCTCATCTGATCACTGTTTGTTAAGCGGTTGCCACCGGCAACGTGGCTTCGGTTCGAGCTCCATTTGCTGCATTTTGTTTGTGGAAGCTGATATTCTTCTGTCACGCAAACACAACCCGTCATTTTGAATCATTCAACTCCGCCTTCGCGAAAAGTAGAGTCTCCATGTTCTTGTCGCTCGTCACAGAGAAGATCAGAGACGCCGGAACAGCGGTAGGGATGGGGGCAGTAAAAGAGTTGAGGGTAATGGAAGCTTACAAAAACAAAAAAGCGATAATGTTTCTGCTCAGCAACAATGTTGACCTCAAAAATAATAACAGAAATTATAGAAAACCATTCTGAATTTTCTGGGTACGCGAACAGCTGCGATATGTTTGTTTCAATGCGATCTTGATAAACCATGAAATTATCTATGATGCTGTTGTGAAAAGGCACTTTCGTCCCCGTTTCCCCTCTTTTGAAAGGACATGAGGGCAGTGTCCCGTTTTCGGCGTCCGTGGTGCAGATGACGTCAGTATCGATGACGTGACCTGTTGACACCTTCCGTTTACTCTCTCACATTTTTAAGATCTTCCTGCAGACAATCCGCAAGCAACGTTTTTCTTTTGTTACAGATGGTGGGCAACCTGATATATTATCGTTACATGAATCCGGCCATCGTGGCGCCCGACGCCTTCGACATCATCGACGTCTCGGCCGGCGGCTCTGGTCTCAACAACGACCAGCGACGGAACCTGGGCTCACTCGCCAAAGTCTTGCAGTTCGCCAGCACAGGAAAAACAGTTGAGTTGACCATTGATGCGGACAATTGCCTCGTGTTCAGTTCAGGCATTCCGTCGTAGATTCTGAAAGACATCTTAATCACCCCTGTCAAAAATTCTGAAAAAGAATTGTAGAAGAAAAATAATAGAAATTTTGAAATAGAAGTTTGTGGTTTTAACTGATAACTTACACCAGTGTTCACTGTAAGAAAATTTTACACTGAGCAAATGTTGGTTTTAGTGCGCATACAATTGCACAACCTTGTAGACACACCACTACTGAAGCATTTCAAGCATTAAAAGGCTTATGCGATATATATATGATATTAAATTCGCAATGTTGCAAGTGCGCGAGAACGAGGTTTCACTGCGCAAATGGTCTGATGGTACTGCGTAGTTGCGCACCTTAGAGGGTACATAGACTCCCACCATTGTTTTTGGTCTCTGGTTGTTTGTTCATGCGTTCCCTGCGTACGATCGCAAGGTTCCCTCTCGCACTGGCTGGCAACGCTTTTAGTTAGACTTCGCGTGCCAAACCTCCACTCAGTAGGTCAGGACCGAGGAGATACATCAAGCATGCCGGGCCTTGTCGATGTAATTGTCCTGTTCAATTTTTTGCAGTTTGCTGGAGAAATGGAACACTTGAAGTCGATCAATGATTATCTGAAGGAGGCTTACAACCGATTTAAGTACGAGAGTGCATTGACTAGCGGCGCATCGGACTTATCTTCTCTTTGCCGAAGATATTTGATAAAATTTTTGCGCAGCCTCAACACGTCTTATTGTTAGCATTTTCACGCTGAGGTCAATAAAAGCATATTGTTACAGCATATCTGTTAAAAAAAGAAGAGGGAAGTAAAATCTTCGTTTATTGTTTTTTTTGTTAAATGTTTCCACTTGCTGTCTCCCACAGCTGGAAGTTCAAGACATTTTTCCGTCTTAACGTGAAACTGCGTCATATGCTGGCCAAGATAGCAGGCCGTTGTTCCGAATTCAGCCTCTGCATTTTCTTTTCTCATCGCAATTCTTATTTGTTGTGCGTAGTCCGTCGCTCTGCGTAATTTTTAAAGATTTGATAGTTTCGCGGTCAAAGGCAAACTGGTCCGGTTTGTTTGCCCGGACGTCGCTTTACATCAATGGTTCTCAACCTTTTTTGTCCCATATACAACATTTTTTTATAAATATATCCGATGGACCACTTTGTTATGCTGACACCGCGTGAAAAACTAGTCGAAACTGTATTGCGCATAGGTGGTCTTGCATAATTTATTGTACAGTAAAGGTTACACGTTTCATGAACGTTTTATCAAGGATTTATTTAACTCTCTGTGGACCACTAGAAATTCCAGGTGGACCACGTTGAGAATCACTGCTTTACATCAACTCACCTGTTTCGTCAGGGCCTTTTTTGTTGCGGTGTGCGACGTGCCGGCTCCCGAAGAGAAATACAACATGGACGAATACAGCGACGCCGTCCTACTCGTTAAGCCTGTCATCTTCATCACAGTCAAAGAAATGCTGGACACCCACAAGGTATGATATGAACTTGCGCCTGCGATCTATCACGCTTGATGTTCTTTTTCTTCTTGCTTGACGATTAGCCAAGATCTGTCAAGTTATCTTCGTTATGAAAAGTTTTTTACCCATGATTGTATGCTCTTTTTCCGCCCATGTCCATCAAGCGCTTGTTAGATTTCATTACCTGTCGACCAAGAAATAAATAAGATCGCCTCGGCAGGGCGCAAGGTGGAAACCGTGAACAATGTCCTGAAAAATTTGTTGTATAAATGCGTGGAAACTATGTACACGTCAGAGCTGAAAAGTGTTTTGGTAGTGGAAGGACTGCGCCTCCATTATCCACTTTGGATGTACAGGTTCTTTGCTTTTACTTTAAAACAATATATTTTTGAGTTGCAATGTAAGAATGTTGCAAGAGACAATTTTTGTCCAAATTATCATTTACGAGCGGCAGGTTGAAATTTCGAATCGGAAAACAACTACTTCATGCTACCTAACAATGAGTGTTGCATGCGCATTTGTCTTTCGCGCTGATTTGTCCGAATATCCTATAATATGCGTGCGTTTCAATTCTGCTTTGAACAGTTGCTTTTGGAACATGCTGAAGAAATAGCTCCTGACACCAGCGATCCGCTGCATGACATCCTGGAGGAGTTGGGAGAAGTGCCCGACCTCGCTACGTTAGTGGGTCAGTGGACGTTACAAGTTTTGGCAGAAATTAGATTGCCTGACTGCAGCTTTATCGGCTAAGTGTATTTTCAAAAAGTGTTGGAAATAGACTTTTCACTATCTTTTTTAGCGTAGTTAACGAAGTGTCAGCAGTTATGCGTTCTACTATGACCGCAAAAACTACCAAAACTAGTTAATTATATTTTTAGCAACAGTATAGTTGTCTGCGCTAAAACTTGTACCGAAGGAGCTATTTGTTCGAGTGCCGATGTTTTTTCTTTGACTTAACACCGGCAATGTCGTCTTGACCGTTGTGTTCTGTTGTATATTTTCATTTACCGTTGTCGGTCACATCAAGGTTCGACGAAACCGTCGCCGAAGCGAGGTAGCTATGTGCTTGCTGTGCTCATGGTAGCAGTGTTGTTCAGTGTATCGGTGCATGTGTTAGTTTAACGTGGTAGAGGTGCATCTGACTGGAATCGTGTTAGCTGGCTGGCTGGCTGTCTTGAAACGTAACACACTAATGCCTGTTTGTTATTAACGCTCGGTGCCATTTTCACTGCTGTCGATCTTCGACGTCGTGGTCTTGCTCAAACCCTGCGCCATACGCAGCACACTTCAACCTGCAGCAGTATTTGCTCAACTCGCGTTTGTGGGGTTTGTTGCGGATTTGGGAGCCGCGGACGTCGCCTGCAAACCACTTGTCTGCATGTACAATTGTACAAGGCGTCTGCTAACCCGTCACACCATACGGTGACTTGAACATTCACTACTGTACTTCGCTCAATCAGAAATGCGTTTTGCAACCAGGTGTCAATGCATGTTCTCTTAGCCATGTCGTTTCACCGTTCAGCTGTTTGTGGCCTTGTAAATGTATAGCTGTGTAAGAAATCTGTGTCAAGACTAAACGACCGAGCATTGCCTTGCTGCATATGCTGGCCGGCGTTGTTGTCTACTCCTTCATAAACACCTGCATGTGGGATGTCGTCTTGCCTGTGCTCTTTTCATAACCGACCGTCTTGGCAACGTCATTAACATTCTTCTGTACTGGCTATTTGCACATGGTTCATTGTTTGCGGTCTGGTAATTGTCACTGTGTACCATTGCCACGTCCATTATTTGACCTGGGTGTAGAGTTACCAAGATTCCAAGGTCTATTTCGCAAAATGTCCGTTCATCTTAACGGCAGCGTAGCTAGTTCTGTTTTTAATATTTTTTCAACCTGGTAAATAATAGTCACGAACCAGTTGTTTAATAGGTAAAAAATTTTCATAAAAATCTATATAAACGCGCTATCGTCTTAATTGGTAGTTCCTCTTTAATTCGTCAACCAGTACGTAATTCAGTGTTGATGAGGGATCTGTACTAGTGAAAATAAATCTGTTTCGCGAAATGATTCTTTTAAGGTTTTGTCAACGTGGTTTGTTTCGCGTCTGGAAATGATTTTCAATGAAAACCCAATTGTCTAGTTTCGTTGCAACTTTACTGAATTGTGACGTGATAGAAGTGGTTACAAGTCATCGTCAAGCTTTGAACCAGCAACTGAATGAAACCGATTTGATCTTCCGTTCAAAGAAAAAAAAGCATGCATCTTGTTATTCCACCAGCGCTGCTAAAACTCATTTCCTTTGCCGTCCAGGCAGCGAAGGCGGCGCGGCGGGCGTCGAACAACGACCGGAGCAAGCGGAGCAGCTGGCCAAGACCGAGGTCTCGCTGACGCTTGCCAGTCGCGTTGAAGTGAAGGACGACGACGATTCGGACGTAAAGAATCTCTTGCTCAGGTCAGTGAAGAAAGACACGTCCGCGCTCCTGTCCGGGGTTGGTTAGAAACGCTGTGACCTCCAGTTTTGTTTTCGATTTTTTTAATCAGTAGCTCAGAAATTTCGCGATCTTAATATCCTCGATATTCATCACCTCCTCCCGGGCCTGCCTCGAACTCAAAACGCTTTCTCGGGTTTTTGTCTCTTTCGAAAATAAGCTTTTTGGGATTATCAGAGAAGCCGATAAGGTGCCGTTTGAAAGGGAATAACTTACTGATGAGGAAAAAACATCTGCCATGTTAATCCGACTTCCTCAAAATGTTGTCAACCAGACTTCTGACGATTGTTGAGAAGTCCGGTTCCTTAGTAAAAGAACGTTTGTTTACGATGTGATTGCAACAAGCAACTCGTTGACCGTTCCTCCCCACCTCTTTCACGGTTATCTTTCCGCTTCGATTTGGCACTTTTGCTTCGCAACTGTATCTTATTTCAGAACAAAACGAATGGTAATCGACATTATCCGAGTGCAAGGAGGCGAAAACCTCACAGAGGTCCTCAACACCCCCGCCACCGACCAGGAAGTAAGTCTGCGCGCGCGAAAGTCGTCGGATTGGACTGAGTTGTTTGTGTTCGACGCGTGGGAGTTAGCAATGCTTTTCAAACGGCAATATGATGTTGTTTTTGAGGTGACTTCGCTTTTGCCAAAATCTCTTCGTTTTTAGGACTTGCGTCAGAAATTCGCTGTTTTGCAAAAACGCGCCGCAACGTAGTGCATCAAAAAGCAAATAAAGTTAAAATGTTGCCTTTCTTGTTCTGTCAAAAATTGCTTAGCTAGTCGATAAAGAAAGGTATTGCAAAAATTTGTCGAAGAAAATGTATCTTTTTTGCTGTGTTTATTCAAGCTACAAGTGACTTGGGATCAGTAAGCTTGCCGCAATCTTATTTATTAGCGCAGCAACTGGGACAGACTGCCATTCTTTTCCACACATCTCATCTCGCAACACCTTTTTCAGGAAGAGGAGCACATGCAGAACGTTAAAATGTTGGAGGAGCAAAAGAAACAGCGACAGGAGGCTGAGAAGAAAGAGGTCGAAGACTCGATGTTGAAAACGCGATCGCTGCTCACTGAGAATAAACTTCCTCTGGAGGACATGAAGCGGAGAGTGAAGAGGAACCTCGAGAAGCTGGAAGAGCACGGGGTCGTCTCGTCAAAAGATGATTACCAGGCAATAGTTAACATGATTGCGAGGGTGAGTTGTCAACTTTGATATCGTGCTCGTGTGACAGAGCAGCGTTGTGTGAGATGTATATTTCCTAATGCATTTCAGGTACAAGCCTGTTGGGTTTACGAGGTTGTTAAAATCATGCATCAAATGTTGTTCTGTTGTAGGCTCAAGATTAGTGGAAATACCATGCAATGAGCTTATTCAAAAGATTTTTTAACCCCTCCGATACGGGTAAAATTGGAGGAGTTTTTTGTGATTACCACAAGAAACATTTGCGTCAGCTTATTGCGTGTAACTCTGGACCTGCGCTCAGCTAGCGATGGAAACATAACGATTGCGATTTCAAAAACGAGCTTATTTTGAACTCCTCGTAATTGCCGTTTTCGCAGGACATTCGTAACCAGCGCCGGTACAGACAGCGTCGCAAGCAGGAATTGGCCAAACTCAAACAAAACATGGAACGCCTGAACCAAAAAGCGAAGTTCTTCGAAGAGCAATCCGAATACTACAACCAGTACATTAAAAGCTGTCTGGCTAGCCTGGCGAACAAAGGAAACAAAAAGTAAGACTTCACGCCCCGATGTGCTGGAGTGACGGCCCGGTGTTTTGCTGCAGTCCACTGGAAAAAATCCAAAAATGGATCATCACTGATTCTAATATTGTTCTTTTGCGTACAAAACTACCGAGTCATCACTGGGTTTTAACGACGTGCTACGGAAGATCAGTCACTGTTCATCCGTAAAGCATAATTAATGCAGTAGTAATCAGTCCCGTAGCCATGGAGGGCATTTGGGGGCAGTTCTCCCCAAATTTTGTTGTGCCCAGAAAATTTTTTATACAGTTTGCTTCAAACATAAAATAAAAACAAAAATTTTTGCCCCATAAAAATTTATTTCCCCAACCCTTGAAACCTGGCTACGGGCCTGGCAGCAATGCTGACATTATTCCTCGCCGTGCACTGCACGCAGTGCTCCGGTCTGCATCTTTTAAATACCAGCCGTTCACATGACGACAGAACAGCCGTTGAGCAACTGAACTGACGTTAATCGGGCGAAGCAGTGAAGCCAAGTTTACTCAGTTTCTACCCGACTCCTTGTTTCTTCACAAGCGTTTTGTCTCGCGTTGCAGGCAGAAGAAGAAGCGAAAGATGGCCACTGTCAAGTACACAGCGTCGGAACTCCACAGAAAGAAGGTTCTGTTGGAGATCGAGAGTTTAGAAACTGGGCAGTAAGTGGCGTGTGTTTTGGAGTCAGTACAAAATTACCAAGAAACAACACCGTGTAACTATGCGGCGTTGGTAACTTGTCGCATACGCCGTGGACAGAGCCCCACGCTCTTGTATATGTTCTAGTTATTACTTGTGAGTTATTCCTGGCTTAAGTCATTTGTTATGGTCGAGGTCGTTAACAGTTTTCACCTATCTCCCGCTTGCATTGTAGTTGGTGCGATGAAATTGCAACTTAGTACGCACAAGTAGAATAAGTTTGTTGTTTTGTTCAGATTCCGCAACGTCATGTTTGAAATCGGTCAAGCAGAAGATGACGTGGGCAAATTTGAGGTGTCCGCCAAGTTCCTGGGCGTGAATATGGAAAAAGTTACCATTGTCTTACAGGTACGTTATGAACGTGGACTTGCTTGTGCTCAAAAAGCTTACGTTAAGGACCAGTCACTTGTTTCGTTCGGCAAGTCTTCATTTCAATGCAATTGTTACATTATATCGCAGGACCTTCTGCAGCTGCAGTATGAGGGCGTTTCAGTGATGAAAATGTTTGACGGGCGCGCACTGATCAACGTCAACCTGCTTATCTTCTTGCTCAATAAGAAGTTCTACGGAAAGTAAAGCAAGCGGTTTCTGGTTGATTTATCTGCGCTGGCCGGGATTCGAACTCTCGACCTGATGAACGATGTTTGTCGTCAGCAAGATTCGGCTCCACGAGCCTGTCCGCCTGGGTCGTCCCTGCCTTCTTGTGTGTACTGTGACTCGCGCACTTTATTGAAGGGTTTGGGTGTTGAATGGATTGCTGGTTTTGTCGGCATTTTCGTTTCTTTGCCGCCTTCGGTCATTTACTCGGGCTTTTGTGAATGTTTTTTTTACGTTCCGCTTAAAGTGATTCGCTTGAGGTAGCGCGCCGACAATCTTCGACCCTGTTCGAAAGCTTGCTTGTCATTGTGACGACAGAGTTTATCGCATTTCATAAAGGAATTAACTTTCGGGCAAGAACTGTTGAGTCTCTTATCGACTTGATCGAGAACTTGATTCTTGACCTCTGACGTGAACTCTTCGCAACCAGGAAGTGTTTGTGTCGTCGCTTGACAACCACCTGCAACTGACGGGCTGTTTACTTCCACCGGCCCGCCGTGTCATCAGAGATTTCTGCGTCGAGAATCGCTGTTTGACGCGCGATTGTACATTCCATGTTAGTCAGAGTGAGTCTCACTGCCCTTGTAACAACATGTACACATCTCACAGCAGCCGTAGCTCCTGTTTACTTGACTGGTCGCAATAAAATGCAACATTCTGATTCGCGCGCGCCAAGCAACGGCTTGCGAGAACGCATTCCTTTGTCCTTTTTTCCCTTGTCGTTCTGTCGATGAAAACGGGCCATTCCCCCTCATCTGCACTGGTGATCACTCGCATTAACGTACATTTGCTCAGTGTATAGTTGAAAGTTAATTTTTACATTCCCGCTGTTCCGCCTCTAACAGAAGTCGCTGCGTACGTACTTTTAATAGCGCTGTCTTTGCAACGTTAACCAGCTTCGTAGCCTTCATATCATTGTGCCTTCTGAACGCTGCTCTGTCTCAGTAGTTCATGATTTGGCGGCACGTTGTTTGAGCTCAACCACCATATACTAATAGTCGGTTCGCTCAAAATATCCTTTTCAAGACTTTGGCGACGCTGTGCGAATATGCTTAACATTTATTCTGTGCAGAAGCAATCGTTTGCCTTTTCCTCACGCTTGGTTCGCGTACTCCCAATTGCCGGTCGCGCAATCCCTACCCTGACCTTACTAATCACCATTGGTGATTTGGAATCAAGCAACGCGTGCTGTAAAACCGTTTCTGCATTTGCGTAATATGGTTCGTTTTGCCGGACATGTTAGGCTCGTGTTTGACGCGTATTCTTGATTCGAAAGCTTCTCGTTGCTTCCAGCGTTTTTAAGTTCCGCATGAAGTTTTTGAACAACCTCACAAGAAAGGGAAGACGTTATCTGTGTCGTGATTGGCGACTGCTCAGCGTAATTTTGTATTGCCATCGCGTTGGTACTAATCTAATATTTGTGGGGTTTGTATCCGCGGTCAGTGCCTATGATATCGCAGCTCGGCCGGTCTGACGATCCCACAATCCAAATGACTTCTCGCAACTTATTTTGGCGTCATGCTCGTGCCATGGGGATCTCGTGAATAAATGTTTATTACACGATATCCGCTTTGTCGTCTGATGAACAGTTCGTGTCACTTTTAATGATGTTCACAGCACCACATCAAACGGAAGTTGCAAGCCGCCGTTGCTGAACGCTTAACTCGTTATCAGACCAGCATTTGCACCAGAAACCATTTTTAAATAACATTGGCTTCCAGAACCGCTTGAGTCTGTCGCGTTTGTTGTGGTTTAACTTGGATCGGATGATAGATCAAAAGGAATCTTGGTTCTTTGCCAGCCAAAGAAACCTTTCGGTGCACTTCATATGACAGTTGCTCTGTAGTGTGTTCTTGAACGGAAAAACGTAGCACGAAAAATTTTCGCACGACCGCGTTCCAGGTTTCTTTATCAAGATTCGGGAAATATCGACTTCGCGGGTCTGGCTTGGTCGACTTCTGTCAAACACATAGCTGCAAAACCTGACACTAACACGACAGTCTGATTCCAGAAAGTTCTCCGCTGTCTGCAATACAGCAGCAAGCGAATTAATAAGTGCATACGGCAGTGAACCTCCAAAAACTGACTTGAATAAGTTTAATTCTTCGTGTGAACGGCCAGCCCTGATAAGAATGTCGGTTGTTCTGAATTCCTTAGGAAACGCTACTTTGTACTGTTCAATTGTACGCACGCAAGTGCAACTTCGTGGACGTAACCGGTGCTATTCCTGTTTTGTGCATACATGGCTCATGCCGTCGCGTTCGCGACGATCTGAACGGCGAAGGCACCAGACCATTTGCGGAAATTTCTTACACAATGTACAAGGTTACAACAATTGCACAACACAAGAATCGTCATTCGAGTGCCTTCGACGATCGCCAGGGCAGAGATTTGCTTAGGGCATGGGTCTCCCAAATTCAAATTGCTCCGAGGGCCTTATGACGCTGACGCAACAATGGCGGTACCTGAGCCTTACTACAAACAGCTTTACATCTTATTTTGTGCGATGCGAAAGGTATCATGAGTTATAGGCAAATCATTTGTCCCAGCCGAGCACTGACACCAGTGACTAAGCTAAGTAATGTGAATGTTTAATTAATCAGAAAATTCCCAAAAAGCATCGCGGGCCTCAGAAAACGCCTTCGCGAGCAGAGTTGTTAAGTCGGGCCGGCCGATTTCGGGCCTGCATGCACAAGCTTTTTATACCAGTCAAAGTAACGATTTTTTCTGTACATTTGTTATGTTCACCGAGGCAACTTCTGTGAGTGAAGTGATTTTCTTCAGCTAATTCTGTTTGCAAACAGCTGCGTTCTTTTGTTCTCTGCTGGGATTAGTCTCGTGCTCTTTGTCAAGAAGGCGACAACCTTTAAGGAAATTAGCACGCGATGGTGTTGCTCATAGGCGTACTGGAAGGCATTTTACTGGCGGGGCGGAAAAAATTTGCCTTGAAAATAACAATTTGCCCTAAAACTAACTTTTTAGTTTAATCCGAATGGGACCTGAAACCTTATGTAAATCTGTTCTATACAGTTGAATTCGTTTATAACGGCTTCCTCTGTAACGTCAATTCGCCCATAACCTTACATTTTGTTTGGTCGCGATGGCATCTTTTATATGCATTTCAATTCGCTTATAATGTCAACTCGGCAATAACGTTCTTTACGCAATCCCCTAGAGGTGCCGTTATAGACAAATACTGTAGTTACTTTGCTTGTTAACTCAAGGGGTTGAAGTTCCTTGCGTGTTGTGTTCTCCCAGACAAGAAATTTTACGGTAATTGC
>JGI24159J19872_10000151_pt1 | contig 47012 bp, 26 predicted proteins | sample Ectturendosymbi4_FD_19872 | JGI IMG/M metagenome (IMG submission 19872) | reverse complement strand
TCAACGGATCGAAGACAGTAAACAAACTTTAGCCTTGCGGCAAGCTTTTGAGGAACCTGCCTGCTTTCTGCTTTCATTCTTCTGCGACGATTAAAACTTGCGGTAGCCGTTTCGAAAACAAGTGTTTTATTCTTTGAAAAGGACAAACTATTTTCCTGCTCCGTTCATTATTTTTCTCTGCAGCAAAACCAGTTGCACCCAAACGGTGTCATGTGTGTAGCAATTCGTTTAAGTATGCGGCTTGTGGCATTGACATACTTTAACAAAGAACGTTTGTAAATACAGCAGGTAATCAACAATTCCACACACACAGCGGCGTCTGCATTTGCACACTGTATCCCTGCTGCAACGCAGATTTCCTGCAAGAGACTTCTTTCTATCTAACGCAAATCAACCTGCGTGGAACGTTGCATAGGGTCTTCCATTAATCTAGTCAAAAATTATGAATAACCATGCGATCAGTGCAAAAAAACTTCCTTCTGATTTTAACAACCTTAAGATTTTGTCTGCCGCCCAAGATCAAACGATCGAATTTGAAGTGTGTACTTGACGACACAAACATTTGCCGTGACACATACAGGTATCCGTTTTGACAGAACTAACCTCATTGCTCAGCTTTGGTTTCACTGGAAGTCGGATGCTGTCCGCCACCGCTTCACCGTCCTCTTTCACAAGATAAACCAAAAAGCGCGAAACCGGTGCCATATCCGGTGTGACGTCGATGATTAGTGACGTTTGACAGACTTGATTGTCCACAACTGCCCAAAAATGCAAACCGGACAGTATTTATAATTTATGTAACACTCCTACCATAAACACACGATGCCATAACTGTTGGTTAACACGATTAGGGGCATAAGCAACCTAACAAACGGTGTCGTTGCGTGTTGGTTTATCAACGTACAAGGCAAATATATGCGACGAATGCGTTTTTCTTGTGCTGACAGTATCGCACTTGCTGTTTCTTAACAAATAAAAAGTGCTTATGAAACGGTAAGAGCATATAAATTCTGTTTTTGACGTTTGCCAGTAACAGAGCTCAAGAATGATTTAGGCAAACTGAACCTACTAAGCAACAACACAATGAGACTTCAGCTCGACTGGTTAGCCAATCCCATAAACTGTTTCTCAACGCTTTTATTTTATTTGTACAGAAAAAATCACACAAAACTGCCTCACACACAAAACTACCTGATTTTATTTGAATAAAAACTGATGATGATCACGTAGTAGGCGAAATATATACTTGCTGAGATCTTAGTGCTTGATTCTTAGCTGGGAAAGGATTCCCTTTGATAGACAGCGAAAACTACCTTCACTGATAATGCAGATCTTTCATTTTTCCTATAACTTTACGAATTCTATATACTCAGTATTCACCTTCTCCATTATCAGGAGGAAAGACGATTTGAGCATCTCCAAAAGAACTCGACCGTTTGCGCCTTGAGTTGACTGAGTGGCTGTTACCGTTGTGAACCTCTTTCCTCCCTGTTTGCACAATATTCCCACGCGCAAGTATTTCATGGAAGAGCGTGAAATTGCAAGGACAGCTTGATTTAATGATGACCTTTATCCGACTTCCTGGCTGCAATGGCAATAAGAGAGAATCAAACATGGATGGTTGCATTAGGGTGACAGAAAAACAAAACTTGATACTTTTTGGTAAATAACGATCGCAATAAAACGATAAAAAGTGTTTTCTTAAAACTCGGAACATATGTTGGCGATTTGGTAGAAGCTGAAGTCATGAACACTTTAACATAAGTGTATTTTAACCAAGAGAAAACCGAAGATGCTATTTTTGCAAAGATGCAAAGAAGTTGCAATTTTCTGCAATGAAGCCAATTACATATGTCATAAATATTCATAAGACAAGCGTATCAAGATTTTGTCGGTAAACCGATTCGACACCTTGAAAAGACGTAGCCTTTTTAGTCCGAGTTTTGGTAATAAAGGTTCGTTTTTCAAGAAAGATTTACATTTCTAAAAACTTCTGTTCCTGGAAGCGTGCGAAGAAATAATGGTGGAATACTTCGACTGTAGCATGAAATTTACCTCTGCTGCCGTTCCCGGTCCTTGTGCAACTATATGGCATCCGCTAGGAGAGTACCAGCTGTGTAGGTTGCGGTAAATGCTTAGGTAGTGAGAACCAGCCCGCTCTCCTCGTATAGCAAGGACTCGAGCCTGGGAAAAGATGTAGAAAATATATCAGATACATTCAGTGTAATGAAAGTCGCAAAAGTTTTGCGCTTGATACAGTGAGATACCTCTACATCTCAACGCAAATGCCAAACCATGTAACCAAACAACAACCTTAGGGACGGGAGAAGCTCTACCTCAAGCAGAAAAATCGCTGAAGCAAACAAAATTTTAGTTGTGGTAGAATTTAGGTCGGGCATTGTAAAGAATCAATGAAGTACTAATTGTCAAAAAAACTTTTTATTATGACAAAGATGCAACCATTTTTTGACGTTTTTTCATGATGAAAGGTTCTTAAACTATTGCGTTGTGTGTCTCAGGGCTATTCAAACCAATTCCACGCAAAGTGTATTTCACTCACTTCTAACCAAACCAGCTTGTCAGAACGAAGCAGGGCAGGAACTGTGAACGAAACGATTCCTTCGGAGTTCGAGCGGATTTCTTGTTGAAAGAAGTTATGCCTGTTCACCGCTACACGTAACGAAACAGTGACGTCAGGAGCATTAGAGCCGTCAAGGTAACGCACTTTGATCTGTGGTGCAACAAACGAAACCGAGTAAATGTTTTATTCACACTTTCCACTTTTTAGAAATAGTATTTATGTCAATGCATGACATTTGTTGTAGGTTTGACGTTCCTCCTACTTTAGAGAGTCATCAAAACGTTTTCGTGCTGAAAAAAAGGTAGTTTTTGCAGATTCGTTTAAGTTCTTACTTTTCCTTTGAAGGGAATCCCCGCTTTAAAATGTTCTCTGGTGTCGCCGGTAAACTCGATATCAACAAGGTGACGTGAAATTGGCACTGTGTCGTCATAAGCCGTGAACTTTGTTCCGTCCTGACTGGTCACCTCCGCATAAACGGCGAGGGCACCGCGAAAGTGCGGATTCAGATCTGCAGGCAGCAGTTCGTTGAGGCAAGCTGTGAAGCGAGTGCTGCCAGTGATCTTTGAAAACAAATGGCACTCACTGACTAAAACATCTCGTTTAGGTGGCAAAGGCAAAATCAATGTTAACTCAAAATTACAATCTATGTTAAAGAGAGAGTGGTCAAGCCACTGTACGTTGTCGGAGCACGCATGTGGTACAAAACTCGAAGAAACGGATACTTTTCTCACCGTGTAGTCACGAACAATGATAGGCCCTCTGTCCATAAACCTCGTTCGAGAATATCCAACACCTTGGACGGTCATGTTCACTTTCAGTTGACCTTCCACTGGTTCCCCGTAAACATAGTTTGCATTTACCGTAATCTTTTCACAGTCATTGCGAAAAAATGGCGGCGTGCTGATAGACACTTCGAACTTGGGTAGAACTGTGAGCAAACATAAATTTGTGATCGTTTTATAAGTGACATGTTTGAAACCTGGGATTTAAAGGACTAGTCTTTAAACAGGCGAACAGTTTGACTCCATCAGCCATTTTTTAATAGGAAATCGATTTCACGTTACACTACGCATCTTCATCACTACAACCAAATATAATCTATTTGAATAAGGTTGTAGGACTGGGCTGTTAACAAACACCACAAAAAGCTAAAATGTTGTCTTCAATGAAATGGCTTTTGAAGTGCAGCGCGAAAAGCAACTTGGCTTTGCACGGCTATAGGCTAATAATTTCAGGACAACTGAAGCTCCACCGCATATCACACGAGAGCAAGGTCACCAACCTACGGCCTGTGGACCAAACGTGACTCGCGAAGTTAGTTCTTCTGACCCGCCGCCCTGTGACACAGATCAGCTAATATACAATACAGTCGACCTTTTATCCGGACTCCAAATACGGGCTTTCAGAAAACCGGATTGGGTCCCGTAAAACTTGCTTTCAACACCAAGCATTGTTTCTTTTCCCCATTCGGTTTGTACGACTCTACTATGTTGAGCAAAATTTGGTATCCGGTTCCCGATCTTAAGTTCTCACACGTCACTGGCCCTTTGTGAAAATCGTTTGTTGATGCCTGCACTTGAGGAATGTATGGGCAAAAGTCATGTATGCTACAGTGGCACTAAATCGAGCACATTGCAGTTGCATATTCATCTGCCTTCTGCTTTTCCTCTGCGTTATGACAGTCTCTAAACGCATATTTGAAAGCTTTCCGCGGTTTTGTCATATTTTCAAACAAATGTCTACTTTGGGGCAAATTATTGTCTTTCCAGCAGAAGTGAACATTTCTGGCTACAGAATGTTTTACAATCACAGCCACAATCCACCCATGGATGCGTTGTCTTAATGGTGTTCTAATAGACATGGCTTCTCTTGCTGCCATTGTGAGTGATGCAACTATATTGCTGTATAATTGCTCTAGCACAGGGGTCACCAACGTGGTGCCTGCAGGTGCCAGGTCGCCTGCAAGGACCAAGTAGGTCGCCCGCGGGCCTGTTCTAAAAATAACATTAGCATGATCAATGTCTTCACATCAACGAAATCAATACTAAAGTAATTAAGGTAAATTGAGCAAAATTTTTATTTCAGAAGTGTGATCAAACTAGTAGCCCTTCGCATTAATCGGTACACAAGAAGTAGCTAGCAGTTTCAAAAAGGTTGGTAACCCCTGCTCTAGCATATCAATGTGCAGTTATTTATTGCATACATCGTTGTCACATTTAATAAAATCCTCGGGCGGAGTTATTTATGAGATCTAGCTCCTGTTATCCATTTAATGGTTTTATGTTGTATAAAATAGTAATCAACTTAAATGTACCAGCAAATTAAAAGTCGCTGATCATGGTGGCCTGCAGATTTTTTAAGCTTCGAGCTTAATGACTGTTAAAAAATTTTGGGAGGCCGCAACTACTGTACTTCATTTGAAAACCGAGATGGTCATAAGGCGAGGTTTTAAATGTACTTTAATGTACAGTACTTTGGTGGTGGTTCTGCAGAGAGGTTCAACTGTATTTTGAGAGACCGTTGAAAAAATTTGAGAGACCGTTTCGGTCCCTGGCAAGTTAAAAGACAAGGAATTATATGGAAAAAACACACAACTGAGAGAAACAACAAACCACTGAGTCATTACCAGACCCCCCTAGATCTTGAAATGTTTCGAGCGTAACTCGTAAAAAGGACTGAAAGTGCAAACCTTTTCAAGAGGCCGCTAGGTGAACATTTGCCATCGAGATGGTATTGTGTTCAAGGAAATAAGTTGCAGTTTTTCGATGTTGCATCTTAAACATTTGACCTAAAAATCGCTTTTTGCACTGGTGCGTTTTAAAGCTTAATGATGCAAGTAAAGATAAAATTATTTGATTTGTGAGGACCACACCGACTGAGCGTTTTCAGTTCAGTTTGATCGAGCAGTTGCTTCACGCTAAACTGCGTTTTTTATTGCAATGCGTAAGTTCAAATCTTTGTGTACTCAACGCGTCGTAATCAAATTTAAACTTCACATAAAACAAGAATAGCGTTTCCTGAGTCTACGCCCACTTCAAGCCATTATCTCCTTCAGATGTTTTGATAAGAACAACAGACCTCTTCTTCAGGTCTTCAACAGGTGTCAACCTTTCGCGGCACCTCTGACCTGAAGGAAGCAGTGAAACTATTATATTCGCAGAAGCGTTTACACTGCAAAGTTTCCGCTTGCTTTGAACAGCAAATCCGCAGGCACTTGTTAGTGCAGTGGCCCGTGTCAACCGACAGTCTGCGGCAACACCAAAGCCCAGCAACCTGCGTGCGGTCGGTGAGAAGATTGCTGTGAGTTCGTGTGAAACTCTGGGAAAAGAAACGGCAAAAACGTTCAAAGACCCATCGCTGCCGCATTCAGACAGGGAAGCCGCCAGACCACTATTAACTTTTCGCATTTTTTGCAAAAACTTGACGTGAAATGGGTTAAACGATGTGGTGGATCTCTTCCAACTGCAAAAAAGCGAAACGTTTTTGAACACTTACTGTCGTCTTACCGTATTTTTGAATTTCGAAAGTGGCGTTGTATGATTGTTGCTGTACATCGGCGAATATTGTCCAAGTTCCCAGAACCGGCTGATCGGAGAGGGGAAAAGAGAATGAAATTACCCCTGACATAAAAGCAAAATTGAAGTTTGTGATGACTAAACTGCCTTCACGATACTCGTAAAACGCAAAAAAACTTCGACCTATATATACACCGTTGAAACAACAGAAACTGCGTTAACATTACAGAAAGACAATTCTTTGCTATGATGTTTCACAAAACAATTTGCAATTACCGCAACATAAAGGACTGAGGTTTTTCCACTGCATGATTCTGACATCATTTGGAGCCTGAAACAAAATCGGATTTCTGTATTATACGTGAACTGTTGAGAAGAATCACTGCATTGTCACAGCAGACTGCAACAGCATGACTCACCATGACGTAAGCGGTCACCTGCAAAAAACACAATCGGTTATTATTTGTAACAAGCGGTGTAACAAACCCCACTGTGACGAACAGCGCCATGTTGCAAAACAGACATCAACTCACATTCTGGTTCGCAGGACGAAGATCACGGTCTACCAGGTAAATATTCACGTTCACTGTCGACAAAACCGGAAAAAGTTATTTTTGCATGAAGAAATGCTAAAGCAGGTTGTTACACCTGGCACTGGCAAGAAAGTTTGGCCAACTCTCTGCAGCTTTCAGAACAACAGCTCTGAATTAGCTCAAATGACACATTGAGACGCTTCTCATAACCGTTGAGCGGCTTGTCATTACATTCATGCCTTGATTATATGATTCTGACAATGACTGAGACAGTTCATGTCAAGGAATTTAATCAGGTGATTCGTAGATGAAAAATTTGACGTCTAAACAGTATAACATTGCCACATTGAGCTGGATGTAAGTCCGTATGTGAATGTATGCAGAGCATCGAGGTCCAGTGCATTTCCAGTCGACATGAACTCAGTAGTTTCAATACAATTTTTAACTTTGCACTGCACAGTCATTGTTTTGTGATGATGATACACAAACCTCTTTGTAACGGTACGAACTTGAGAAAAAACGGGCGGACAACCTGTTCAGGGCTGGCTGAGAACTTGACTCACATGGTCTTTCGCCAACCGTTTGTGATTCAAACATGTTATAACACAATCATCAATTTGCTTAAACTGAAGTTTCTGATGTTTTTGTATTCTCGTCAACATGAAATTAATTTCTGCTGTTTGATGTTGCTCTGCTTCCTCTTGCTGCATTCGTGTTACCTCGTGATTTTAGTCACAAAAATACATGAATAAACCACAAAAACCATGAACCATTCCGTCAATAATGGCACCAAAAATATCTGTGGCTGCTGCGATTAACTCGTAAAGCGATCTCTCTTGCGACTTTTGACATTTGCAAAACAAAAAGATCAAAAAAGCAGCTGCCAGGAAAGCAGAGCTAACAGGAAAATACAGCTAGCAAGTTTTATGTGGTATACGTATTATTGATAACGATTCTTATAGTGGTAGATTTAATCGCTAAAAATTTTGCAGTTTTTCCAACGTGCTGGGCAAACTGATTTAAGTCGCAGCTGTGTGGCAAACGGATAACTTTGTGGCTTCAGGGCATGCACGGAATGAATGAGTAGCCGATACTGAAGGAGCGGTGAGCCGTGCCACTTTCTGTAAGTGTTTTTGAGCATTTTCGGAATTTTTTGATTAATGCCTACTCCGAAAAGAAAAGAATGGAAGATGAAAAGCTTGCGAAGTAGAATTCCTCACTAACTGTTGCTAACGACAAAGCACGACTCACGTTTTGATTTGCACAATCATGCGCTCAACAACGGGCGATAGAAAGAAAAGAAAGTTTTGTTTTGCGTTGCAAACAATGAAGTAGAAATTTTTCGAAACAGCAGACCAATTTTTGATATTTCACGGTTTTTCATTGGAAAAATAATTTGTCGCCACCGTTAGGAGAAAAACCTTGCGTACCGCATGTACTCGGTACTCGCTCCACAGAAAAACACTCCACATACCACTATTTCTGCAAAAACGTAAAAATGTTAACAAAAAATATGAAGATCTTTACGCTGGAAGCAGTGGGGGTAACATTTACTCGCTGGTCAGGTTCACAGTCAGTGGTGATTATATGCTTATGAAATGTGGGTGCAGAGGCAAATTTTCATTTACGGGGCCCTAGGCTATTTTAAATTGGAGGCCCTTGTGGAAGGTTTGCGACGACTGATGTCATACAAATTAGCACTACTCGTCCTCGTTACGTTCACTGAACAAGTTGTTTCAATTCAAAAACATATTACTTTACTCTGAATTCCCATCGATATCAGGAACAAAAACAGTCACAATGAAACCAACGAAAAAAGCAGCGGTGAGGTTATCTGACCACACTCCAATTGCATATTTATTGAGTACCTTCACTGGCCTCGTGTAATCCGAAAAATGGCTCCAGGCCATTTGTTCCACACATTATACATAACAATTACCAATTCTCAACACCAGAAAAAGAGAATGCTCATCGTCATTCACTTCAATCCTTCGCACTCATTCTTTTATTATAGAGATCTTTTGTCAGCGGCATAGTATAAAAACGTGCATTAAACCAAAACAAAAATACAAATATAATTGCTTACAGACATGCTGGAAATTGTCCTCACTCCCAAACTTTTGGGGCCCCCCGAAATCGGGGGCCCTAGGCTTAAGTCTTTTTAGCCTGATGGTAAATCCGCGCCTGCATGGGTGCGTCAACTTGGGCAGATCGAAAATGTTTGGAAAAGGCGTTGTTCAGCTCGTAGCTTCATAAGCGTTCATTCTAAGAACTACTGCATCCCAAACTGTTTTAGAACAGCCCTAGTTGACACCTGTTGCACTTACAGTATGGAATACACCCGTTACAACTTCACAATACAGGTTTCGTAACACTGATTTTAGACCTGTGAATTGGACGCTTCGTCTTGCGTTTATTGTACATGCCACATAGGTTTCTACGTGAAGTACATCGTGAAACGCGGAAATGAATAGGAGGTGACATTTGTCTGGCATTATAGCCTAGAATTATAATACCTGTCGCTAGTTCAGACGTCCATGCGTGAAAACAAGGCGTTTTGAATTTTGGTTGACAGGACCCTTTTATAACGCGGGTTTCCCCCTTCAGATGATTCTGGGGCTGTTGATGTATTTGCAGAAATAAACTTGATCCTCTTCAGCTGGTAATGCTGCAATTCGCGTTTTCAAAAAATAAACACTCCTAAAAATTTGCTTCGTAGCGTGTAGTTTGTCCGCATTTGAAAGGTACCGGTAGGTGTGCAGCAGCAACTATTGTTATTTTTATGGAAAGTCTTCCACCACTGCTGTTGAATTTGAAAGGAAAAGGTTTCTCGTTTGGGTTTTTGCACTCCAAGCAACCACTTTGAAACTAAAATGGTAGCCGCAAAAGACGGAAACAAAGTGAACGATGTGGATAACCGAGCTGCGTCAGTTTCTAACTGGTATCCCACTGCATAATCTGTGAGCAGAAACAAGTGAAGCATACTACAAACTAAAAAGCACATTGCTACAGTAAACAGTCTGATACTCTGCAACTGTGCTCTTGCTCCCGCGCGGAATCTAAGGATGGCATTTCTATAAAGTTTGTGTTACACCTGTGCACGCAACTAGGATTACCCTTTTGAAAACAGCGACAACCTGATCATATCAGATGCAACCGGTGCTGAGATTAACCGCAAGCTGAAATTTTGGTTTGAAAAATGTCACGAACCATCCTTTGTTTGTTTCGTCACAATCATTCACGCGTGTGAACCACACATGAAGCATGCGAAGTAGTTGCCGTATTAGGTGCAGAGGGTCGAACACTCGGCGGAAATCTCCTCTGAAGTTTAAGGACTACTTGCGGTGCATCTGCCTTTACTAAACATGGGCAGAAAACGGATCGGCTGTTTCGCAAAAGTATTTCTCAAGAAACGAGTTTGCATCAAGTCTACGGCATACCTGTTTGAGACGGTTTGTATACGGGCTTGTCGGTTTGGATAAATGCAGACGACCCTTTTACGACAATCGTAACCGCTGTTGAATTTTGAAACCGGAAGCCGGAAGTGAGGTGGCAGTTGCCGCAAATTCGCAGGTTTGCTTTGCCTTCGCGCCCATTTGGAACCTGGAGAATTAATATATTGTTTGAGTCATTTGAACGAAAAATCAGGAAGCCACCAGTTTCTTGATACGCACGAGATACGTTCAGCAAGTTTAAGTCCTTGTTTGTTGCGCAGCACACTGCATATTATCAGAGATTTGCAAATGGCCCAATCGACTTTTATATTATGTTGCTTTCGCATAACATCCAATGGCTCTTTCACACGAATGTATTCCTTAAGTTTTATTTATTTATTTATTTATTTATTTATTTATTTTTTGAAATATGTGGGTGGCTACTCCTTTGCCGGCAGTACTGAGCCAGGAATATTCTCCCTCACGGTGACATTGAAAAGAAACTTCTTTCCTAAGCAGAGCTGCTGCAAGTTATCCTGTGGCCGTGATAAGTCGATAGAAATTTTCCATTGTGAGTTGAACACTCTGTAACTGAACTGTCACAGCTCCAACGTGTTTACATACACATTATCTTGGAGCTTTTGACAACGTCAGCCGGCATCATGATGAGGTGCTAATGCAGGATGTCCTTATCGACATGCATCGTTGACTGCGTCCTATTTGTCAACTGCAAACAGCTGTGTGAACCATTAAAACATTACAGTGAATCGCGCTCAAAATATTCTGCATATGGAGTTTAGGCTTTGTTGGCCGCTTTGCAAGCGTATTGGCAGTTTCCATTGATTTGGAAAAAATAGTAAACTGTTCGACACCATTTTAATGAGTATGTACGGTAACTGATCATTTACTCTTCAGTAATTTTAAAACAGAGCACCGGAAAAAACAACAAATTTCGCATGAAATCCGCTTTCATGATAACGTATTTAAAATAGCCTATTTGAATATGTCAGACCAATGAGGCAAGTAACTAGTTTTCTGCTCGTCTCGTTTGCATGTAATTTCATCGGTTTGATCGATTTTGTTTTGTTTCTTTTTTACAATTGTACTGCACACGATTGTGGCACAAGATCGTTCAAGCTCAGAGCAAACACAAACGCAAAGCGTAGCTTTGCTTGAGCTTATTTATTGGAGTATTCAATCTGATTTACTGTACATGGCAGCTGTTAAGGTTTGTCGAAAGTGTTGAATTGCGAGATCTCTCTCATTGTTTACAGTTCCGCCAAAGATCATCTCGATTGTGACAGCACAAAGGCTTTTTGCTCCTCAGCATCACAAAGAGGGTTTGTTCCCAAAACAAATATTGATGGATATCGCAGATGCGATGCAAGAAATTGCGAATGTCAGAGAATGAATTGACTTGAGGTTTGGCTACATTCCATCAGCTAAACAATACATGGATGCACTTTCTACTTCCTGCGACCACAAGCGCTAAAATGGTAATGTTCTACTTAAGAGAACTGCACAACAGGTAGTAATGTAAATCTGGTCGGATAGATATGGTCGATGAACGTCGATTTCTAATCGGCGAAGGCATTTACTGGATATTATAAATTCATCTGTGTGACCACAACCTCAACCACAGTGTGGGCCCACACAATGATGCAATGCTCGTGTTTTCCACCAAAATTACAATATTTTGTCGTATTACTACAGAAAATTTTACCAAAAGAGGTTTAAATATTTCGTCAAGAGCAAATTCAATTTTGGATATTGAAGGAGAATTAAGAATTAAGAAAAAAACGGACAGAATTAAAGAAAAAAAAACCCGGACATGCTCCACTTGGATCATGTGCTGGCAAAGACAAGTTGCAAGCAGTCAATCACGTGCAATGTTTTGTTTTAACGATGACATCTAGTAGTTATTCACAAACCTGTGCTACTCCGAACGGTTCTATGGCTTAAATTCAATTTAACCTACTACTAAACACGGGCATTTGTGCTGCTGCACAACGTCGGCAAGATGCTTCAAAATTTTCCAAACACTTAGAAACCATTTTTTGGAAGATTAAAAGACAAGAACAATATGCATCGAGGACAAATTTAGATTAGATAATTTGCTTATATTTTCTTGTTTATCTTAGGTTTAACATCTATATCACATGGATTAGGAGGAATTATACAGGAAATACAAGAACTTTTACACACACAATGCACACACAAGGAGTGTGTGTATTTCATGAGCGCAAGCTACACTTGAATGATATGTAAACACCTAGCAAGTGCACCTGACAGCAATTTGTCGTCATCATGCAAACTCAACATTAGACGTAGTCGAGACCTTGACTTCCGATACCGGGACTCGGTTCAAGCTTCGAGACCGAGACTTCGTCAAAAAAGCCCACACAGGCATGATGACCAAGAACCTGGTCCTGACGGTTTGTCGGCTGGTAACTGAAAATCCCCTACATATACGATGCAGCAACAGAAAATCTGGTCCTTCTCACTTTTTGCACTTGGCTTTATTGAAAAATTTCCCCATGAACTTTGAAAAGGTTATGGACACTCCTGACATTTGAGTTCGTCAAAATCCATTAATTTTTTCAATTTTTCTGATAGTTCCCTCCTACAAAATCAATTACGCATTTCCTAACAGCTATCAGGCTTTAACTAGTGCAGCTTCAACAATATGATTATCCGGAATCTTAAGTCTCGAGACAAAAGGCTCGAGACTGAGACTTAATGCTTCCCAGCCAGTTGGCTGGACCTCAGTCTTTCAACATGGAGACTCACATATATACGTCGCGAGACGTGTGACGAGATCCTACTATTGATTGAGTCATGTTATGTTTCACTGCCATGCAGTATTTCTATTTTGTTCTTCCGTATATCTTTATCTTTTTATTATAAAGGAGTGCATGTCTGTGTTATAAATTCTGCTGACGAAACTCTTAGACGATTTACGACTAACATAAATGTCGTTTTTCCTTCATTTGACCATAACAGCGAATTTCTGTGGTTTGTCTCTCTCAGCAAAGAACGTGCTAATGCCCATATAGCCTGTAAAAAAGGATTGAAAGGATTAAATTGGTAGGTGCCTTGGAAACCTGAAAGTAATGTCACAAAAAATCTAGTCAGTATCAATTATCTCACAAGCCTGCTATCCGTCAACACAATCCCGTACCTTTAGTATTAGCGAACCATCGTTGGTGATTTCTTCTGACACACTTGCGATCAAGTTCTCTCTTAAATCCAGCAACTTGGCATTAACTCGCACCGAATGCGGGTGATTAAAAATTCGAACGTTAATCACGTGATCGACGGCTGAACGAAAGACTGACGGCGACGTTACAATATAACCGCTGAAACAAAAATAAGCGATATGACACCATAAAGCAGTCAGTTGAAATCAAAATATAGCGGCTAGTTGAGGATCATCTTCTATCTACAGAAGCGAATTTTGCTGTTGGGGTTTAAAATCCATAAAGCAGCACGAAATTGAGAAAAAATCGTTCACAGGGCAGCTTCAAAATCAAATATTTTTGCTTGGTTTGTATCTCGCCAATTTAAAAATGGTAGACACAGAAATGACGTTACATGGTAGACACAGAAATAACGTAAACAATCAAAAACTTTACAACATTTCGGCAAACTTTCTAAATGTTCTAGTGAAATATAGTGGATATCTGTAGTATTTTCCTTACTTTCGAACAATTGGTTTTGCTAATATGCTGCCTTTCAAATTTCTGCAAGCAGTGGTTGTTTGTTTGCAACACCATTGAAGCCAGTTTATGTTACAAGCGAGATGGGTCAAGAGGCACTCGAATGAAAAGTAATTATTATAAAACCCTTTGTCCCCGATCAATTTTTAGGCAACGTTATTTTCAAAAAATTTAAAAATTGTGAGAAGGGGAAATGAAGTTGATTTCCTGCAATCAAAAAAGGTTAAAATGTATAAAGATGCATTGGTTATTTTTTTATTTGAAATGAATTTTTTATTTTTTAAATTCTTGTATCGTCTATTTGTACTTAGTTCAACTTTTGACTTTGGAAAGATTGTATCTTTTTCATGTTTTTGTTATTTGAAGGAGCATAGTTTAGTTTTGTTATTTTAAGCTGGCTTATTCTGGTCGATTTGAATGATTTATACCAATCGGTTAGAGATTAGTTTCCTGGAGAGAGGATGGGGATTTTTTCTCACAAAAGTCTATCAAGAATAAGCCCACAGGGAATTAACTAAAGAGAAATAACAAATTTCCCTGTGAAAGAAATTGTGATGGATTTACTTGCGCCATTTTTGTGACTTACAACTACTGCATGAAAAATAGATACGTGCAAGGTCTAATCAGCGCAAAAGTATATGAAAGTAGAAACAAGCAGGCGCAGATTCCTCAGAAGCTTGCCACGAGGCTAGAGCCCGTTTTGTTGTCAAGAATAAGCCGGTGTATCTTCTGTTTCCTTCGTGAAAAACTCATCGCTGACTCTGGAAGTCTTTCCTGTCTTGCACTGATGCGGAGGTGACCGTACTCCACAACACTTAATTGAGCTGTGTGACATCAGAATCATCTATTACGGAAGCAACCAATCAAGATCCAAGTGCCCATTCCGGACGTCGTTGAAGCATTCCGGGTTTGGCTGATGTGTGTCGATGCGGGGAACTTACCTTGTTTGCTTCACTTTCATGCATTGTTTGGCATGCATTGTCTTTAGGAACAATTTCGTGTACATGAAGTGCAAAACGGAAGCACTTGCACGGTCAGTGTAAGTGCTGACGCGCTAATCGATAGGGCAAGAAAAACAGTCTTTATTTGACATTTATGGTAATTTATTTCAAAACATGAATCACTGGTCCTAAAATACTGAAAGCAATTTTGCCGATCAATAACAAATAGTGATGAACTCTTGGTAACCCAGGCCCGTAGCCACGGGGGGCATTCAGGGGCAGAGGCCTCCCAAAATTTTTGTGCCCCCCAAATTTTGTTGTGCCCAGAACGTTTGGTTTAAACATATAATAAAAACAAAAATCTTGATCTCTTAAAAAGGCATTTTGCCTCCAAACCTTACAATCTGGCTACGGGCTTGTGGTAACCTGCATAAAAAAAAATCAATTAGACACAATTATCATGGCAAAGAGCACGAAAATAGGATGATTATGTTGAAGTGATTAGGAAAATAATTGAAATTGCATTTAATATTTTGTGCTTCTGTCTTGCCTGAACAAGGAGCCCAATCGTTGAATGGACAAATCAGAGGTAAAAACCTCAAGAAAATCTGAAAATGATTAAATCCTGTAAATGCGGTGCTGCAATCTTTCCCTCGCCGAACGTTAAAAATTAAGAAGCAAAATACCCAACTTTGTGGCTGCATTAAAATTGCAATCTTTAAAAAAGGCTTTGCATTTGCTGTTATAAACAATAACTCTTGTGCTTGTGGAAACTAATTGCAACAAATGCAGTAGCGAATGAGTGAAAAAATTAAAAACGAATTTATACCAAAATACAAGTGTAGGACTGATTTAAACCGTATTCGGCGTACATCCTTTTGAAGCGATTCACACTGATTCATAGTTATATATAATGTTTGAAATCATGCACACGTTCTTTTTATTCTGTCTTTAGAGATTTAGGCCGGTTCTCAGATAAATTTTGTAATTGGTAGTATCAGTGTAAACAGTTCTTTTTGCCAAGCTTGAATCCGGCAATATTTCCGCTACATTACAATGGCCGCGCATTTTTCTTGTTTGGTCAGAAGATGAACGATTATATTATCTTACTTTTATAGAGAGCCTCCACGAAAATTCGATCAATTTCATTAAACTACAGTAACGTTGAAAGTGATTTTTTCCTTCGAGATGCAAAACATAGATTACTGCCGCCTTCATTTCATAACGGTTGACTAGGACTAGATCAGCAGTGGATTTATGTTGTAAACTTGATTCATCATATCTGTGCTTTCATTCATAATTTTAAAGGATATTTTTGTGCCTTTATTTTCTGTTCTTGTGCATTTTTCGTCCCAGGACACAAGTAAAAAAAGACGTCAGAAGGCTTAAAGTTTTCGCTTTAATTTTCCGTTTAACCTTTACTCTAAGCACACAGTTACCATTTACTATTTCGTTGCACCTCATTCGAGTGTTGAACACATAAGTTATGCATGCACGAGCCGTGTAAGTATGGTCTGTTCCTTGAAAAAATAGAGCATCGATTTTCTTTCCGCTTTTCTGCCGAGTTTCGTGTCCTGCATGGCCGAATTTATCGTCTCCGCTCATAAATCCTAGGTGGGAATCTGAAGTTAGCTGTCAAAGGACATAGGCTGCAATGATAGGGAAGAAAATTTTGAGGCATCGGAAGATTGAAATCTCAGCAACCTACAGTACTGATACGTTTCAATATTGTCAGAAAGATAACCTAGCTAGACCACCGCAGTTGACTCGTTTCGATAACACAAGTCTAGAAAAGCGAGGCCGCAGTAGTCATTAGCTTGCAGTGCGACGACGATCCTCATTTTGCAACACATGCCGTTGGCATTTGGATAATGGAAATTGTGCGACAAATGCTCCGATAACGTTAGATAAATCAGTTTGATAGAGGCTCAATATACCGGACCGGGAGAAGAAAAATAAACCTAATCTTTTCCATCGGTTTTGCAGCAAACCATTTAGTGAAAGTTTTAGCGGCTATACTCGTTTTTTACCATTTATCAAATCAAGCTTAAGTCTTTCCAAATCCTCTTCAGGAGCATTCGCACGATGATCAGTTTTTTAATGCCCAGCTCTGATTGGCATGAATCAGAATTGAACAAATTCTTTTGAACTATTTTGTGTTTGCTATTATCGAAGATCTGTTCACTCGTTTTAGCAAACATTTCTCGCGATAAAACTGGAGTATATTTTTAAACACAATAATTGAAATCACTTATTCCTTGGGTGATAGGCTCGTCATTAAATATAGGATTTGTATAAAAGCAGTGTTGTTAGAAACTATGCAAAATAACTACCAGCATAAACGCACCGCGCTGTAAGAAATGATAGGAATATAGTGACTCAGTGCAGGCCCGTCGCCAGGATTTAGCAGCAAGGGGGACCAAAAACCAGAAGGAGGGGCCAAAAGCCAAAAGGGGAGCCACATTTTAAAAATGCAGTATTGGATGTATGCAGCAACCGGTGGGCCAAACGTGAAATAGGGGCACCGATTTCAAATGGGGCCGGGCACCACTGGCCCCCCCGCTGGCGACGGCCCTGACTCAGTGGCGTAGCCAGCCCAAAAATTTTAGGGGGGCAAAATAGTTTGGGGGATCCAAAATGATTGATTTTAAGCGAATTACACTATTTTGTTTAGAAAAATGCTTCTCAAAGCACAAAATGACTATATTTTCTAATAATTTGTGGTGGGCATGTCCCCTTTGGCCCCCCCTGGCTACGCCTATATAGTGACTGCATCACTAACAATGCGACTACGCGACTTATGACAACTACTAAGTTCTAAAGGCAGCTATTGTGTGGTCGTCTGATAAGCAACGCATTGTTTTCATCTTCTACAGACCTATTTTTGCATCTAAACGTATAGTATGTTGAATTAATTCTAAAGATTTTTTAAATATTAGAACTGGTGGTGCATTGACAAAACAGGTGGGGAAGTCTCTAACAAACAGACGACACGTCTTACCACACGCAAGATAGTTAAAGACCTTTGTATAAAGGAAACGTTCATGCCTTAAAAAATAGGCAAATTATGTTCCTTTACCTCAGATAATACCACTGGGTAAATCTCTAAGGCTTTTGATGCAGAGAAGATATCTGTTTGAAAATCCATCTTATCGAACATCTATGAGAACTCATTGCATCGGTTGCGTTCTGCGATCGCACTTAGCAAAAAATAACGTCAGTAAACCATTGCTGTGAACCCTTAAAATATCACTGACCGTGCGAGGACTTCTACGAATTAAAAGAGGGCCTCTTTGTTGCATCTAGTACATTCACAAGGCTGAAAGAACAAAGAAACAGGTTAAGGTTAATTCTACATATCAGGAAATGCAAAAATTAGCGTTTGTTTAGTATCTCTGACAAGGTGCGATTTCTGGGAAAACTGCCTCTTGGACACCTGGTTTTTGGAAAACCAGAATAATTGGAATCTTACCGAATGGTCTGCAGCAGGAGCATGGCGCAGTGGATGCTAAGTGTAATCCAGTCAAAAGGTTTGGTTATCGGTTCACAACTCTGGGCTTACAATGACTGGACTGCTGGCAGGTGACACCTTTGGCAGCAGCACAGTCGAAAAGTCAAAGTTTACCGAATCATCGTAGAGAACGTGTGTATGCATTGTAACGAATTCTGCAAAGCAATCCTTGCTCTCATGAACTAATCTCTCACGCGCTATTTTAATAATGCAGTAATATTATTTTGCATTAGAAACCACAGATCTGCTGCAAGCCAGGATCATAAAAGCTTTCCAAGCTGAAGGGAGGATTCAGATTTTATATACGTTTGGTTTCACCTACTGTAACAAAATGAGACCTTGAATTTGAGGTGGGGTATACCTCCTCAAGCCTTTCCTTTTCGATAGGGCTGAATAGAACAGCAGCGAATTTATAACTATTTCCATGATAAATTTTTTCTTCGTTTGAAAAACAACCGGTTTCGTTTGATGAAAAATGAGATTTGTCGTACGGTATAGCCGATGCGGTGTGTTTTTCCCTAACAGGAATTGAACTTTCCAAAGTTTGAATAGATGTCAATGTTCTGCAGCAAGGAAATGCTCGAATAAAGGTTTGAATTGAATACAGATCAACTCTCCATAGCACACACAGGAGATTTCTAGAATGATGGTTAAGAGAATTTACCCATGAAAGGCAACTTTAAAACACAAAGAAGCTTTTGAATCGCATGAAGCTACGCAAAATGTTAGTGAGGGAATCTCAACATGTCAACCGTCACCTGAGCTTCATTCTAGAATAGTTCAACCTGCTACTATGTCGACGTTTGCAGATGATCACAACTATTTCTACAAACATTCCTGTTTTGAAACAAACGAAAATTCACTGCTGTTTACTTTTGGAAGATTGTTTGCTTACTTTTGAAAAAATCCANTGTATTGGTTTGAAAAAACTCCATACTCGATTGTACGATAACTTATTCTGTACTTTTCAGTCTGTGTATGAATAAGTAACAAAAAATAAGGTGTTGGACATTCACCATGCGGACTCCGGAAAGATGTTTACATTTCTTACTTCATATATGTAAGAAGCAAACATTAATCGCTGATAAGAATGCAGCAACAGGTGTTTCCAGGACTTTTCTCCCAATCAACCAGCAACCGTGCTAAGCAAAAACTGTTTCTGTATTTCGCTTGCTTGTATAGCAACTTCTTTCGCGGACGATTTGTGGCTAATTCGATAAATCCAAATAAAGCTAGTATCTGCTTCACTGCCCGAATTTAAAGGTAAATATTTTTAATGCACTGATTTTCCTAGCTCCTATTCTTTGTTTTTATAGAACGTTTGCTGACATTTTTAGAAAAAACGTAATTCACTATGATAGCAAGCATTTTCAGAATACAAATGCAAAATTTCCAAACCCGGCACAAGAAGTCTGTCATGGATCCTTGAAGATTTTGGTGATCTTTGACAGTTTTTATGCCTATTCAGTTTTTTCAGTTACCCAGCTCAATTCACTTATCACTCCATATGCTTTGCCGCTCTTACTACTCAAAATACACGATTGTGCGATCACTCAAACCAAACTGCTGCGATGTATGCAATCACTACAATTTGCTGAATAGATCGACCAGCGACAAGAAATCTAGTTCTGGCTGTTAAATCGTAAATGTAAATCTGTTTCGTGCATGTTAACGCTGATGATGCAGGGGAAGATTATTATGTGTCATCCTTCTGCTTGCTTATGGTGGTCGAACATACAGTTGTTTCCGAAATCTCACAAGTTGCCAAGTTGCATTTTCACTGACTTGTCTGGCATAAGAAAGTCTTACTTCACAGAAACTCACCTTTCAGTAAACCCATAAGCGACGTTTATCAGTGCTAATAAAAGCCAGTAAATAATCCACGTCCTTTGCCTCATATCTTCACAGTTGCAAAAAATTCAGAATTCAGGCTGATGCTTCTCTCACCAACTTGCGTAAGCGACTGACAAATCGATGATGTCGCTTCTCAAAGCAATGCGTCTTTTTACGCACCATTTCATGCATTGCTACGCAACCGCGAGGAGGTTTCGCCGCATCGCCTCGTAAAATTTGGAAAAAAAGTTCACCTCGAGGGCATGAAAACTGTTTGTACTGTCAACGGACAGCCTTTTGATGGTTCTGAGTGACATCACTGTACAATATAGCTCTTTCTCACGATGCAGTAATCGTTGACGACGTCATAGTATCATTGTTGCTGTAGAACGACTGCCCAAGATCTCGGCAGAAAAAACAATGACAGCACTCAGGATGGGTTGCTATCATCACACGTTCACTAACCTGACGTTCACGTGAGTTTCAGTGAGACAAATTGTTTATTGTTGTTGTTGTGATGACGGTTGTTACGACGTTTACGTGCGCCAGAAAAGCGCACTTCTCCAACGGATTTAACGCGATTCGGGTCATGCATCGATGGGGCAACTGAAAAATCGTGATAGGTTTGGTGGTGTGCGACCGTTGAAAGAGAAACCACTTCTCGAATAATCTGGCCTACGGTCGGTTTTCAGACGCTAAAAGTGATTAAAATTTGATCAAAACAGTAGCTGATCAGATTGCATGCGTTAAGTCGGAATAGGTCCAGGTTTTGCAAAGCAGTGAAATTGAAATTTGTTTTACAGTGAACCAGATGGCAGTGTGCTCGCAAAGGCTTGGTTTTTCTCTAAATAATTTTTGTCGGCGTTTGGGCGGGTTAAGCTGTGATATATGGCGCTTAAACCCCATGTACGTGGCAATTTATGGCATTATTAAACTTAAGTAAGATTTGACATCAAAGTGCAACCTCCGCCCAGCGCAGAAAACTTTCCGATGACACTTAATTTGGCGACGACCTGCCTGCGACACCCAGGGATAAAGTGAACAACACAGTGGCAGATGACACTGCAAACAAAAGACTATTGTTTCGCCGTAAAGTTTGACAAACGACTTTTATATTTCTCGCCACTAATCATTGTGATTGGTCTGCCGCTTTACTTCCTTCGCTACGGCATGCTCCATCGCAATCTCTGGGCGCCGTTTCAAACTGCAACAAATCGCCTTTTCAGGCTCCTTTGACTCCCCGTTGTACTTTGGTCCTTTCAATGTTTACAGCATTTACGAATACTCAGATGCAATAGATTACGGGTAGCCAACTTGTCTTCGACTGGGATCGACTAGAAAATTTCTTGATAACTCGCGGTGGGCCGGTCGGTAATAAAGTCACAAGTGCAAAATGCCAAAGTTGAGGATCGCACGTGCTAATACAGTGTTCCATTGCCTTAGTAAGTGATGTACAGATAGAAGGCAAATTGTACGTTACGCCTGAATAATGATTGGCAAGCAATTATAGAAAAACATATTTCAATACCTTCGCGGCATCTGCCATATTAGCCTATGGTCAGCCATCGCAAGAGTAACCAAAGAATATACGTGACCAACCAGTTGATGGGTGAGTTTTATGTACTTTATGGAATGCTGATTGAAAAATGTTCTTTTTAGGTATCTTGTAATAAATTCAATGCAAAATTAGGTCGACCAACTGACACTCGGCCATCGACCGGTCGCGACCTGTTGGCCACCCCTGCAGTAGATAAATATTATTATTGAAGCTTAATTTTTATATGTGGTTGTGGGAAGGTGGTAACCGTCAGGTCTTCATCATCACAAAATTCGTGAAGTTTTTACCCACTTTAGTTAAAGGTTTTCCAAGACACTTTTCAACAAAATTTTGACAGAAATTACTGAGTGGAAAACAATTACTGATACACTGGCTTAAAGTTCCCTCCCCAGAGATGTTGCCAAACCACATTTGAAAAGCTTTGCTGTGTTGTATGTAAACCTATATGCATAAAATTTCCTGACAGCATGTTCAAAATACGACCATGAAAAGAAACTTGGCCAAAAAGGTATTTCCCATCACATATTTGTTTGATAAAATCCAAAGTGTCGAGTTTATCTTGTTGATACACTCAGAAAATCGGAGTTGACCAGCTTTGAAGCATTACTGAGGTTAATTACACAGATTCGCACCAAGCACCCGCAAATCCATGGGCAAACAAGTCGGCATTGAGCAGGGCACCTGTATCTAAGGCGCGTAATTTTATTCATAGTCGTGGGAGGTTAGAGGGAAGGCACTCAGTCTCCGGACACTGAAATGTTTGTGAAAAATCCAGACAAAATCGGTAAAAGGTGGATAAAATTTAGACGGTCAAAAAATTCCTTCATTTGAACCTTGTTGTGTGTATCTCGATTTACTAGCTCTGTTTTTGCAGTCTGATCAGTATGTGACTTTATCGACTGCTTCGTTGTGATTTTCGCTGGGCTTCATGCGATTGGAGCGACTCTGGATCAATTCCAGTGGTTACCAACCTTTTCCGGTTCGTGACACCCTTGCCGGGGAATCCCAAGCTCGCAACACGCGTGCTATGAAAGTGAAAACTGGTTGGTTTCTCGTAGGATCTTTGGAAAAGTTTTAATATTTCATTTTGTTTGTCCTGCCAAGATCCCGCGGAGGCCTAGGCCGAACTCAGGGGCAGGGGCACCATTTGGTGCTGCAGTACGTAGGCCGAGAAACAGTCATTTACCTGTAGGCTTTCAGTCAATTGAAGTATATATTGCATTTACCTTGGAATTTAATATCAAGGGCAGGGTCTTTTTTAAGAAAAATGTTAGGTACCCAGTATAGACTAGTAGAGACCCGATTCCTCTGATTCTAGGGACCCAATTTTCTCTCATTCTAGGGGCCCGATGGTAATTTTTCTCTGAATCTAGGGACCCGCTTCTGAGTTCTAGGGACCCGAATCGGGTCCCTAAAACGCCTTAAAAAGACCCTGATCAAGGGTGACTGAAAAAAGCTGTGGTGCAAGGAAATAGAAAAGGAACGTTGTCTGGGGAGTGGGGATCATATGATCTCTTTTTGAAGATGGAACGCAGAAAATCATTAAATACGGGTTTCATAAATTGGTTTGTTCGAATGATAAGCTGTAAAATCAAGCAAGGAATCTTAAGCCAAGAACTTTGCTGTTTTTGTAAGCTTTTTATTTTGCGTTAAAAGATATTATTATAAAAAAAGGATCAATGACATGGGTGTCAAAGGGGGGCAGGGCCTTGGACACCTGGATTTTGAAGTTTTATTTTTCCTATTAAAGTTTTAGCAGAAAGGTTGTTTTCTTGGTTTCGAGTGGGTAATATGAAATTTCACCACTTTTTCCCCCTGGAAAATCTTTTTGGCTACCCTGGAAAAATCCACTATGGGCTCCCCCTGGAAAAAATCCTTCCGACGTCCATGGCCAAACAATCAGATACGTTGTGCCTATGCAGCTGTTTTTATCGGTGACTTTGGGAGGTTTAAAGGTTTCATTAATAACACTTTACGTCAAAGTGGACAGGAACGAATCTCTTAGAAGTGTTGCTATGCTAGTTGTTGCTAAGTTACCAATGCATTTAACTTTTGAACTCGATGAGAAACTTCGCTCCAATGATTTTTAACTTTTAGGCAGTTTAGATCTGAAAAGAGTGCAGAACAACAAGACAGACAAAACCTGAAATTATTGTGACGACCGGTGACGAGCAGTTTGTATCCCCCAAGGCCAAAACCAATGGCCTTAAGAGGTTTATTGCGGACAACTCTCGTACGCCGTCTCGATTTTAAACTAAATATTCGCCAGGTTTACTGTATTTTGTTGCTAGTGGATCCGGCATGTATTAGTCCTCATCAAAGCTGCTCTTCGAAAAGTAGCTAAAAACTAGCCATGAGCTAAAGGCATGTTGAACCATTTACCTACGCTTTTGCTGTTTTCGAACAGTGTGACTGATGCGGGAGTTCAGAGTCGTTAAATTTTTAAAACAACGACTGTTACGCAATAAATGCGATTGTGTCATGTCGTTGTGGCTGTCCACGTTAAAAATCTCTTTCAAATTATGAAACAATTGCTATTGTACGTGATAAACAAAAATTTCCCCGTATCTACGCTCGTGTTCCACTAACAGCGGACAGCCTAAACTGGTTTAAATGTCTTGGGAGAAAATTTGCCAGTAACTTGGTATATGCGACAGAAAATTTATCTAGGCTGCAGCGAGCCCAAATAACCTCAATAACTGGTAACCATGGGCGTCGGAAGGGGGGCGGCAGGGAAAGGCTTAGGAACTCCCTTGGGTTTGAAATTTGACATTTCCTGTTAAATGCTTAGCAAAAAATGTTGTTTTCTTGGTTTCGAGTGGATAAAATGAAATTTCGTCACTTGGGCCCCCGTGGAAATAGCTTTTTGGCTTACCCTGGATAAATCCACTGTTGCCCCACCTGGAAAAAATCGTTCTGACGCCCATGATGGTAACTGGATAATAGAACCGCCTTTGACCATTTGATGAACGGATAGATTTGCATCGGAGATTCGGCCAACTCATTGCATTTCAAAGACTTGCACAAAAACTTTCTACAAAAAAGTAAGATTGCAAATTTGACTGTATGTATTACGCGCAGTGCGCATCTTTGATCATTTGCAATGTCATCGTCCTGTAGCTGTATTTCCCACAGTTGTGTTTGGAATTGTCTGCGGAAAGAAACGCGCTGATAATCACGCCTAAAGAGTTTTCTGACCTTGATGGAACAGGTGCAGATCAGACGAATAGGTTGCTACTTAGTTGGCTGTTGTATGGAACTGCAAACATAGCCGAGGAATTTGGTTGTGATTTCATGAAAGCAGGACAGATGTATAATGAAAATCCTTTTCCTTTTTGGGTAGGTTATGATGAGAACCCTTTTTGCTTGGAGATTTTTATGGAAAAATCTATAAGTGCTGGAAAATGTTGAAGAAATTTGTACTCATCAATGGCGCAGGCAGGTGGCGGTACTGCTGATCTAAAGTCTTGCCCTTAACAAAACAAGTTGCTCAGTTGCAAAATAGTGTTCAAACTCAAGTCCAACAAATAGGAATTGTTTGGAAAAAACAGCCTTCGTGGTATGTACAATTTAGGTGTAGGAGCAGGCAAATTTTTGGGGGTGCGAAGGATTTTGCCCGAATTTCCCCAAACTTGCCCGAAAAGCTTTTGTGCACCTGTTGCCCACAAATTTTCTCCCACAAAGAAAATGAAGACCTGTTTTTGGTGTGACCTCGAAAACAAAGGTCTTAATTGTGCTTTTCTGCAAATGTTGGGCGCCATTTTCTGAAGTCAAGCAACATCGGGCGCCATTTTTGCCCGGATTTTCAGAGATTTTACAGAGTTTTTCAGAGGTTTTGCCCAAATTTTCAGGAATTTTTCCCAAATTTTCAACAAATCAACACATTTGGGGGTGCGCTTGTACCCCCTGCACCCCCGTCTCCTACACCACTGATGTACAATCATTTTGTATGCTGTAAATAGAAGCATACGTTTGGCGAATCCAATAACGGCGAATTAACCCATCTTTTTAAAATTGCATATAGGTTCAGCTGCCTTACCAAAATCCTCGCTGCGTCCCTGATAGCGATAGCAGAGAAACAAGGATAGAGGGAGTGCTTTTGCTCTTCGTAATAACCAGGTCCATAACCAGTGGGGGCGCAGAGGGGCGAAGGCCCGCTTGGAAATTTTTTCTCCCCCCCCTGGACAAATGTGTTGCACGTAGTTAAAACTATTGGACGTAGTTTAAAAAAACTGGTCCTCTCTCAGAAAATTCTTCGCCTCCCCTGGTGTCACAAGCTGGTTACTGGCGTGGTAATAACCATACTGCCTTGCGACTACGGCCGTAAATTTTAGCTGTTTTAATTGCTTTCTGATCGTGCTGTGTGGCTCAGCGGTATAATTTCAAGTGAACAGATTACCCTGGCCTATACCACTTCACCCGCGTCAAAAATGGCTGAACTTAATTTTGTAAAACAGGTAAATAAGTATGCGTGGGGGAAAATAGCAATGAACGGCCTTGAAAGCGAAAAAATGACTCGAGAGCGTACTCCCGTGCCATGAGAGTAGGCACCAATAGAATAAGGTTTAGCATCCCTCGGGTAGCTATTGAACAACAGCAGAACGCACATATTCAGGTTTTTAAGGTTACCCGAGTCGGGCTTTCACGCTGACAAGGAGTGTACTTCTACTGCAAGGGATCGTTTTGAAAACTCGTAAACTTCTCACAGGTTTTGTCAAGAACGTAAACCTGATCTGGCATTACCAACAGAGAATGGTTTGTTGTAGGAAGAGTCGCCAACATTAGTTTTGTAAACTGAATTTCTTCTGATGCTAGGAGTGGATACTAAGTTAAGTCAAGCGTGACAAGAGGTGTTTAGGGTTGAGAGATAGCGATGATCCCCGCGGCTGGCCGTGTTAGTTTTCCTGACGTCACAAGCACGTCGACTGTGATGGAAACAGGTGCGCAGAAATGTTTATTGTAGAAAGTTAATCAACCGGTCATTACTCAACAATGACACATTGTACAACTGCTAATAGCAGGAAAAACAGGTCTTCTCTTGCCGGTATCTGGAAATATTGCTTTTTGAGTTTGACAAGTTGGTTCAAAAGCACAAGGCGATTTTAAGCACACCGACAACCGTTCCTTTGTTGTATGATTGCATGACTGTCTGTGAACCACTGAAAATAAATTAATAATTTATTACTTGCTGGCCCTTCATCAAAACAGAAGTTTTACTTGGCGATAGTTTGGGGAAATACATGTTTACGCTCTTTGCATCAGAAATACAGTTCTGACGACAGGAATTCAACTGAAGAAGTTCATTTCGCTTGAAAGCCTGCTCTGGATTTTGCAAGATGATATTTTGCACTGGTCTTGAGTTGATTCGTGACTCAGAATCAGCCTATTGCTTCTTCGTAGGCCATCGTTGTGTTTTAAGAGTGTAACCAGAAGCGGATTAACAATACTAGCAAATGTAGAAATTGATACGGACCCCGCGCTTTCAGGGGCTCTGCCGTGCTTTGTGTCAAAATTTTTCTTTGTTATACATATAGAATTTTTCAGTTCAGTATGTCAATATTTTGGTATATTATCCATAAAGGAGATAAGCGATGGTTTTGAAGCTATTGCTTTTAAATCAGATTACTATGAATTGAAAATTAAAGTATTTTTCAGTGATTTGAAAAAGAATGGGACATCCCAAGCAATGATGCCAAATTGCAGGCAGCAACTTCTAGATACAGTCAGGGCCGTCGCCAGCGGGCGGGCCAGTGGTGCCCGGCCCACCCATTTGCGATCAATGCCCCCCCCATTTCACGCTTGGCCCTCTGGTTGCTGCATACATCCAATACAGTATTTTAAAAATGTGGCCTCCCTTTCTGGTTTTTAACCCCCCCTGCTGCTAAATCCTGGCGACGGGCCTGGATACAGTACTGCTTAACTTTATTGTCAACATAATGATATCATTTTTCCTATTGTAATATCACATTGACCAGTTATGTATAAGTTGAGTCACCTTCTTTTTGGTACTTTTAAAGGATTTGGCATCCATTCGCTAACCATTGGATAGTGAATCTGGCAGTGTGAACCATCCACTATCTGGTAACCCTACTATAGACCAGTTAGGCCACCTTATTAATGCAGCTAAGTTTCCATTGTAAGCACCGATTTCGTCATCACTAACTGCCATGCTTTTATTGCATATTTCTGCAAGTTTTTGAATTGCCTAATTGAAATTTTTCATTGCAGTTGCAAACAGCAGTGAGCACCATGGGGGCAGATATTTTGGACGTCAGTACGTATCTGGAAATACAAAACTAAAAGAAAAGGAGGAATAATAGACCAACTCCTATTGTCCAAAACGAGCAAGTTGACAGCGTATTTTGATGTTCAAATTCAAGAAGGTAATGGTGTTGCAGCAGCATGTCCGTAGACAGGTTTTAAAATTTGGGGGGAAATCATTTTTAGGGGGTAAGATTTGTTTTTATTATGTTTAAATCAAACTGTATAAAAACTTTTCTGGGTACAACAAAATTTGCGTTGCAAAAAATTCGGGCCTGTACAGCGTTTGAAGCTATAAACACAGAAATGCTTACTAGGCCTACGTGGAAGGCATGATAGAGCAACAGTCAGTTTCTATTGAATGTGAAAGAACAAGTGAAAAGAAAAAGTACTCTAATGATGTCGGTGAATTGCCAAACAATAGTGGATTGTGATCATAATCATTGGATAGCCAAAGGAAGTGATGAAAGTCAACATGCCAATAGTTATTTTACTTCATTCGCGCGATTGTACGACAATGCAAAGACACCTCGGAGCTGCCAAAAATCATATTCCGCATATGTTCACAAACTTACAAATAAAGCAATATGAAATAATTTTTTTATGTTCTTCAAAAAACGAAGAAAGTTTTTTCTATTTCATGAAAACTGGTCTCGTCTATATTGCTGCTACACAAGAGCTTATTGAGTTGAAGAAGTGTCAACTGATAACAGACAATTTTGGAGTCCTTTTTTTCATATTTGAAAAATGCTTTACGCATTTATATGTCTGCCATGACCAACTGCAGTGGGAAGTGAAACGGTCATTTTCTATTAGGCTAGCCACAGTATTTTTTATGAGATACTGTCTCTCAAAGCACAAAATGACTACATATTAAAAAAATTTAGGAGAGGCCATGGCCCCGTTGGCCCCCCTGGCTACGCCTATGATTGGCAGGCCCGTAGCCAGGTTTTACGGTTTGGAGGAAATACATTTTTAGGTGGGCAAGATTTTTGTTTATATTATATGTTTCAAACAAACTGTATAAAACTTTTCTGGGCGTAACAAAATTTGAAGGGCACAAACAAATTTGGGGGACACTGCCCAGAATGCTTCCAGACTTATCAACAACTATGCTTATTGCTACATCTAGACAGTTTAGTCTAAACATCAATGTTGAAGTCGATTTTTAAAAGCAGCAAATCTACTGCTTAATATTCTACAGACCACGCGCTACCTTAATCCGTCACTGCGCGATACAATCACATTTGTCTGACACGAAGGCGCAGTTGTTAATGATTTCGTGTCAGCATGTTCACGTGAAGTGTAGTACCAAAAATAAACAGCATATATACTGCATGGATGATCTTATTAATCGGCAACGGCTTATTCCAAGTTTATACAGAGTAAGTGAACGAAAAAGCTTTTCATATCTTGTGTATTTGAACAGTTTGTGCATTATAACAGCAAGACGCAATACGTCTCAAAACCCACAAGAAGGTTTACATTGGCGTCAGATAAGGCCATACTAGTCTGGAATATGAACTATTCTCAAATGCACAGTATTGGTAATTGCGGCAATCCAAACAATTAATACCCAAGACTTTTTCCTCTGCTTTCAGCTTTTCATCACAGACAGACGAACTTTCTGTGGCCCTAGACTATATTTACTTATCCGTTACTTAGCACGGACTAATTGGGCAAAATCCTATAATGCCGAGGGGGTTATAGTTTGAATCAGACATCTCTACAAGACATATTGAAGAGATGGTTGATTTTGTACAGACCATATTGCAGAGATGTCCAACATGTTGCACTGATTCGATTGCGTGTGTCTGAGGTCTAGGCTGCTTAGGAAATCTCACCAATTTGTGGCAGATCTATCGTTGTCTGACGCACTCATGTTATTTTCGAACTAATCCAAACGATGCTGAAGTTGCAAAATTTATCCAAATAATTTTGATGCATCCTCATCCATCCCAATTTACTTCCGGCTCTCATGTTTCGATGATTGCACGAAGTTTCTTGTTTTTCTGCAAGGAATTGTTCACCTTACAAATCTCTCCGAACCATTTACTGCAAACGACCGAATAACAAAGACGAAAACAATACACGCGCAGATTATACAGCAAAAGCATATTCACAAGAGCTAGCCATAACAACTTGCATTATGAACTTCAAAGGAATAAAAAGTAACTCTGTCTACTTGAACTTTTTAAAAACACGATCTTGTGAATATTAATGACATCAGGACCATCAGGCGACATTTTGATTAATAAAGATCATATCCACAGAGAACAAACAGACGGGTTTTTATGATTTGTCACACCTTCCATCAATTTAATAGCTGTGCGGAAACCAGAGACCAGTGTAGTGGCGAAGCTAACCCCAATGTCGGTCTGGAATCGATTGTGATGTTGCTACTAGCGGTCGCTGTAAGTCTAAACGCTCGTGTTTGAAAGGTCAGCTTAGTCGTTGTAGGAGCACTGGTATTTGTTCCCAATTAAACGACCTGACATTTGAAGCGGCCAAGCCGGAAGAAAAAACTCAAAGGCTTTATCACTTGAAGTACCACTTTAAGTTAGTTGACAGGTTTTTAAGATGCAATTGACACAAACTTGCTTTGCAAACGCTTTGCCAATGCAGCAGTTCAGTAGAGCGCAGTCCACACCAACGTGCAGCAGTGTCTAACGCCGTTAGACGGCTTTGAGCGTGTGCGCACACGCGCTCATTTGCTAATTCGCTAATCATCGGAGCATACTCGATTCACTGTTTGACGAAATAACGGTTGCAGGCAGGCCCGTAGCCACCGGGGGGTATTTGGGGGCGATGACCCCAAATCTTCTGTGCCCCCAATTATTTTGTTTCCCCCAAATTTTGTTTTGCCCAGAAAAATTTGTTTTAAACATGTAATAAAAACAAAAATCTTGCCACCCAAAAATGTATTTTCGCCCAAAACCTTAAAACCTGGCTACGGGTAATGGTCGTAGGCCGAGTTCATCTCGAGCAGGAGCAAACACACAACCGTGAAATGCACGCATTCGCCTTATGTGAAACTGCAAAAATCAATCATGCACTCACTACACTGTACGCACAGCTGGTCTGGACCTTAAAAAAACATCTTCATTCCTGCAAAAATTGCATGAAGTAAGAGACGTAACTTCAGCAAAAAATCGGGCTTACTTGCACTGTTCAAAAATGTATTCTTCGCAAGTAGGAACAAAGTTGGTGGTAATTTTTTGGCATTACTATCTACTAGTGTTTTTCTGCCGCGCTTTCCTACGCTTGTATTCTACAGGACAGACGTTAAATGACCTATTTTATTACGTAGAACGAGCTGACTTTGTCCAATTTGAAATTCAGTTTTTTGTTGACGTTCAGGTAAGTACTGCTAGTAAGGGTGCGTTCAATTTATCCAACATTTTTATCATGACTAAGGTGGTTTTTACAACCGAAACTAGTATTTTGTTTCTGACATTTGGGTTCCTTCCGACGTCGTTAATCCTGCAGTGCTTGGCGCTGCATGGTACCATCTTGTCGCGTCACTTTTGCTCTCAGAACGGCAACTGGATGCAGCACGTCTACTACGAGAGTTTGCTGCAAGCCAAGAAAGCGCTGACCCGAAACGGGAAGGTCACGCCGGACAACATCATGGTCGGAGTCTTTCTTTGCATCGGTATGGTTAGAGATTGAGTTTAAAGTTTATTTTTGCTAATTTGAAAACTGTTGTTACCGGCTTAGTGGTATACTTGGTTTAGCACGCGCCACCAAGCTGGTAGGCTGGGCTCGATTCCCGGTCAGGCCATACCAAAGACTTGAAATATGGTACTTGCGGCCTGTCCAGCCTCATGCTACGCGTTAAAGGGTAGGTGCAAGGAAAAGGTTAACACGCGCTGCTGCCATTTCACCCGCCACCATTGTAGCATTCACTGCGAAAGCAACCACGTGACCCTCGGGGCAAGCAAGCGGAGATGCGTGGGCCCCGCAGACCATTCGTAACATTGCGAAAGGAGTACACAAAGCGAAAATAAAGGAAAATGAACTGATAAATTAAAAGGCCGATAATACGGTGGACCCGTTTCGTGACAAAATGAACAAACTTGATCGTCGGGCAGAGAAATTTTGTCTGCACGCCCTGAGGAACCTGCTTTCGTTTACACGGAAAGAATTCATAAGAAATATTCGTTTAATCCAAACAAAACCCAACCATTTTCGTTTACTGTCAAGGTTGAGACGAATGCGTTCTGGCTATAACTCAAATGATTCCGTCTAGCCAGTGTTCCATTAAAAGATTACAGCTATGCGGGTTGGTGTATGCTTACGCATTTTCCACGCCTCTTTTCAAATTGTTCTGAAGTAGTTCCCTCCTTGACATTTTCCTCTGTTCCGATAGTTCACGTTGCTGAGACTGCTGAATAACAGCAGCAACTTCAGCCGGCGAGATTAGTTTAAGCAGTATGACGTAGAATGTCTATCGAACAAATTTGTATGTATTAGACTTCCAAATGCTCGGATACACAAATAATGGTACCGTTTTACCGTAGGGTCAACCACCACACCTGTCCGATAACCGTTTTACTTGACGATCTACCATCGGACCAGTCTGAATGTCGTTTCTGTTTTGATACACACACACACCGCCTTCACTGGACATTTTGCGACTTGCGTGACACTTTTGCAACTTGCGCAACATGTTTCAGCAAAATGATACGATTTAACGAAATCAACATACTACTCACAAGTAGAACATGGTAAGGCGTTTACTTGTGGTAGAATGGATTGACGCGATTGTTTGATTCAAACGATTGAGTAGAAAAGGCAACTGATGGACATACAGGTAGTAGACCAGCGTACATGCATTTGTGGTAGTGTGTGGGCAAGAGGACATGTGCAAAACTGAAGGGATGGATGAAAATATGAGGGCACTCTGTATTGCAAAAATTGGCTGAGTTTTGTTGATCCGTTGAAAAGATAACGCACGTTGTTTTTTGTATGGATTGTTCAAATATTACTTGTTTCCACGTTGTTGCTATAAGTAACAAATTCAAGATTAAAATTGCTGGTCATTTCAGATATTTAATACAGAAATGCTAGGTTGGATGCAAGTGTCCTTTTTAAAAGTTTTCGCACAATTTTTAACCGGAAAAACTAATTGCAAAGTTTAAGCCCACAGACATAGGCAAGCAATATTATTTGGTATTGAATTTTTGTCCTACTTATTTTAACATAAAACGTTTTCCAGTATTTCTTGTAATCTTTCGTAAAGGTCTACGAACGAATGAAATAAGATCATTATTCCCCTTTTGCTCACCTTTTAACATGATTTTCTGAAATTTATGAATTATAAATCACGTTTAAAATATTTTGCGAAGCTTCAAACAAACTTTGCATTGATTTTTACAAATATGTTTCCATTTTTACTTATAGGTTTGCAAATTTCTGCCTTTTCCACAGGATTTTAAGATTCGGGAATTAAAAAGTTACCATCCGTGTCTTATCGCCTCGTATAACTAACGTGGCACTTTTTTGATTTGGAAAAGTTCGAGAGACGCTACTATAAATTTGTATAAAGTCAAAATTGACAGTAATAAAATCTGTGATTCTACTTTCCGTGAAGATTTTCTCCGGGTTGGCTCCTTTGCGAAAAGGCAGGCGTACAATGGCCATCCTGTTAACCCGTTTTTATGAGTTGCTGGATAGGAAACATTTCAAATTTTCTGTGATAAAAATGTCTCGTTTCTTTATCAAAAGTATATGCGGCACAATAATTCCTGAGGGCCTACCTCCTTTCTAAACATGTTCCGGTATGAGAATTGCTCATCTTCGCTGCATGATTCAATAGAAATTTTGTAAACAGATCTTTGTTTTAGATGTATTGTCTTTGTAAAACCTAATTTGTCGAAATAATGTATTTTTCCTCTTTTGGGGGTTTTTTCGCTTAACCTTTCTGTATGACGTAGCAACGTAGCTGCCCAAAGTGTTAAACTTAATCTTGTTTCTAAATCTAAAACCGAGAATTTCATCCAAAGAAAAACCCCGCATAATATTTTGTTTATAAAAGAGGGGTGTCGTTCTCGAAAACAACTTTAGTTGCGGCTTCGTAGGCAAGATGCGAAAACGCAACGGAAAGAACGCCAAGTCTGCAAGTGCAAAGGGCAAGCAACAACAGAGGTTCCCTGCTCAACCAGGTCCACTCCATTGCTGCTTGTGTGCCGCCATATTCTTGAAGCACTTTCCCACTGCGCGCTCAAGGCATATGACGCGATGCGCCGCCACGCACATTTGGGGAACGTCAGATGTATTGGCAAAATTTGAGTTGGAATTCTCAGATTTTTTGAAAAGGAAAATGAAGAGAAAGAAAAGATAAATAAACTTTCTGGCGTCCCAGAATTTCCAAAGAAACGTCTTCCCCAAAATGAACACCTATGAAAAACTAATTTTGTTCAGATGGTGGGGAACGGGCTTCCATGTTCACATAGGTACGTCGCTACTGGTTTTAAATGCCTATGACAAGCTCGAAACATGATATGCGGCGAAATGCCCTCTTCCAAAATCTTCGATTTAATAAGTAACCTGGGAATTCAAATTTAATCACACGCAAGTTAGAAAGTTTCAAGGCAAGTTAGGTGTACATGCCTAGAAAAACTGAAGCAAGTAGATGATCCTTGATCACAATCTTTTACTCTTCCTGTAAGCGTCGAAATCAGAACGCGACAACTGAGCAGCTAATGTTATTATGCTGGCTACTTAAATTCGTGCTTGCAAAACGCTATAACACTGAAAGCAATGAAATAATAGTGTTCAAAACAAATGATATTGACAGCATTGTCATTGTTCACTTGTGGTAGCAAGACGTTCATCAAGGAAATTATCTTACAAAACGATCAGTTTCTAAGTTCACGATCCTTGTCCGTTAGCCACCAGTGGTCTAAACCAAATATCACACTTCGAATGGACATTCATGTAGAGCAGAGTTCGTCCATAAATGACCATACGATTTAGTAGCAAAAGGGCTTCAGTTTTTGTGACGCTTTGTGATAAAGGGCAAGCAGGAAATGAGAGATCATGACGTCACAAATTTGCCCATGCTAATCAACCCCGCTACTTCCAAACGCTTGCTAACCTGCAAATACAAGTGAATCTCGTAAACTTTGATACCATATTAACGGAGTTAATCACAAAATAAAAATATCATTTTTGCAGAAATAAAACTGTGCTGCGTATGCATTTGCAGCATCTTCTGTCCGCATTTTGCAATGTATTCGGATCTGCCGAGGCATTTTGTGATTTGCAATTGCACTAGATTCTGCGTTGCATCTTAAGTAAAACAAAATTAACAGAAAACCTGTCATCATCGCCAAGATTTTTAAAAATCATCTTCCACCGCAGATTCACTGGTAATCCGCCTACAAGTGACAGTAGCACAATTTTTTGAAAAAAAACAGAGCGGAATTTAAAATTACATTTCTCTGAAACGTTGTTTTATGTTCTTCCATATAGTTTACTGCCGTATAGCATTTCCAATCGGCGGAAGTCAGGCCACCGAGAACTTGAAAATGTATCTTCGATGCAAATACTTTTATTGAAGTCATAGGTGTAGGAGCAGGCAATTTGTGGGGGAGCGAAGGATATTTTGCCCGAATTTCCCAAACTTTCCCGGAAAATGTTTGTGTGGCAACTTTCCCCTTGCAAATTTTCTGTACCAACTCTCACGAACTCCAAAACACGAAGACTTCCTTTTCTTGAAAAAAATTGTTTTAGATAGAAAAAGCCAGTCAGATTTTATATTCTGTTATTCAGTCAGATTCATTGATCACTCAGTAGGAAACCAATTTGTCGAAACTTCTGTTCTCGAATTTTCGAAAAATCAAAACTTTTGGGGATGTGCTTGCACCCCTGCACCCCCAGCTTCTGCACCACTGATTGAAGTTGTCGGTTTATATAAGAATCTGACAGAGCTTAGTTGTTAACAAATGTGGGAAAAATATCAGTTGTCGCATCGCCTAGCCAGTGATGGGCAATCAATGGCCCGCAAAGCCAAAAGCATGGTCGCGGACATTTGCCTGAAAACCACTTTTGTACACTGCAAACTGTCCCTTGAAGTCAAAAACATACATGCAATACGTTAATTGATACCAGGCGGCACGCCAAAACTCGATTCGTTTTCAAGGTTCGTTGCAAGTAACAACAAATCTAACCTATAACAGTACCGCAGTTTAACATGCAATAATAAAATTTCTTCTGGTGGACATTATCAGTTGGATCCAGCACGACACGTTTAAACTGAATGGAACTCTAATTGTACTTGATTGAAACGTGAAGTATAATTTCTGGCACAGATTTTTCAAAATGAAGAAGCAGTAGTTTTAACCACAGCCGTGTGGCTAAGGACGACTTCAAAGCCTAAAAAACTAAGTACATGTGTAACATGTAGGCTACCTGAAAAAAGCAGCTTTAACCTGCGGTATAGTTGTTAGCTCAGTAGAAAATTTCATAATTTAAAATTGATCAAAGTCACGCACCCACGTTATTGCTACAACATGATTGACTGCTGTTGCATGTTCTGACTAGGGCGGCGTGAGGGCAAGGGCCAAAAGTTAAACATGGCACATGTTTTCTTAGAAGTGAATAAAATTCATGGCGAAAACGGAAAATAAACGAATATACACGAAACAGGTAGTGAAAATTATGATAATGAATTTAGCTAAGAAGAAATTTTGTATTTTCGATACTGACTGTGTTGTCCAGTGCTTACACAGGAACAGAACCGTCGCCAGAAAGTTTTCAATAGGGGGCTTTCATTTCTGCAGGGGAGCTTTGGGTTTATGCTGGGGGGCTTGACACTCTAAAAATTGACAAGAACTCCACTGATTTATAGCGTTTAATATTTCAATTTGGGGGGGTTAGGAGCTTTGTTTGGGGGGCTAAGCCCCCAAAGCCCCCCCGTGGCGACGGGACTGCACAGGAATCATAGTGTTTTTTCTCTTAGTTGCCTTGTGGAATAATGAATAGTTTGTGGCATGTCAAGTTCTGAGGCGGGAGGGCCACGTGTCCCTAATAAAGCAATATGTGACATTCGGGGTCTCCCTTACAAACGTTCAACAAATGTGTGTTGGCGAAACTCTTTCCAGGTGCCTCTTTGTTGTACTATCCCGCAGACCAAAATAGAAACGTGTTGCAGGCAGTGTATAGAAAACTACTGCGTTACCCTAATGTGATAAATAAATAGAAAGATCGTTCTGATTATTGATCTGGTATGAAGATGCGTCCGTCTTTGACGGGTTCGCAGTATGCTAGGTCATAACCGGCTTACAACTCTATTCCAGCTGCTTTCACTGATATAAACGCATTTAATATTATTTAGTTCTTCCCGTAAAAATGTTAGAGACAAATCCATCATTTAACATTCAGACATTGCCGAAAATAGGTTTATATATTCAAAACTGGTTGTATGTAAAGTCGTTTAAAACACAATCACTGCAAATGTGTAAATGCAGCGCATCGCGTGCTATATGAATCAAGTTATCGTAATTTACGCACACGACAACTTGATGAAAAGGCATTTTTATTTATGTATTCAAATCTACGAAACATCAATGCAATTCTGTTTACAGGGGCACTAAGATTGGGAATGCAACACCAAAACATTAGTTAAATCAGTTAGAACTCAGCGCACTTTGATAACATTGCAAGCAGCTGCTCTTTCACGAATAATTTCCGTTGTTTTCCGATATTCAAGTATGACTTCGCCAATTTGCCGTTTTTGTCTAATTATTTTGACGCTCAATGACCCTGACGTGGTTGTCTGTTTTTAAGTTGTCTGTTTTTAGGTCTTATGTTTATGTTTTTCTGTTGCGTTAACCACGCTTCTTTAATTTTTCGTTTCGTTCTTTCCTCGGCTTTTTTATGGCTTGGCTGATTCGTTGACTTCGCGGTCATTTTGCCATCCTTCGTTTTTCTTTCCTTGACATACGTCGCGGTTAGACTAAGCGAAAAATACGGTTGGACTGATGTTTTGAACGAAGTCGCGGAAAAACCAAAGCACTGGCAGCCATGCACGATTGTCTGATGCAACAAAGCAAGTGAACAAAAATCAAGCAATCCTTCGAGTTGAATTTGGAAAAGCCGCAAGAGACCTACAGCAAAGCTACACTCGCACTGCTTGAAATTTTGATTTTTTCAGTTGCAAAACAATCAATGTGCAGTAACTCTGCCAATTAATGCACGGTAAAGCCTACCAGTACAACTAGAGGCGGCAGTTGCGTTGATACTAACTTGCGTGTGCACGTCAACTATCCATTAGAGACTAGATTATGCTTCGCGGCAATGATGAACTGAAACTACACAAAGGTATCAGTTATGATTTTTGTCTCAACTTGTGGCTTACGAAAGCCGCATTGTACTTTGGAGCAGCATAGGGACATGTGGAAGTCTTTCAAATGCATGCAAGAAAGAGTAACGCAACAGCCAGTGGTTTAAATGAAATCATATTGAGCCGTTTCGAAGAGCAACTGCTTTCATCGCCATTTGGTCTTTGCTGAAGTTGAACAGAATCGATTCTCGAAACGTCCAATAGTATTTCACTTTAATCATTGGCTGCTGCGTTGACGTTTCTCATGCGCAACGAACTTCACCTGAACCTTGTCCGAATGTGATCATTCCCTGCGGCGGTTTCCAGAGCTCAATGCAACAAGTGCCCGAGTTTACGTGTTCTCCGGTCATGACATGTTGCCATTTATGCTCACTGACCACACTGTAATTTCAGTGTATCAACTTTGTTTACATGCATGCAGGCCCGTAACTAGGGGATGCAGGGGGGGTTCGCTACCTGGAAAAATGTGTTGTAGCATCAACTCTGAAAAAGGATTTGCACAGCCCAGTTGCATTTGATTTACCTGAAAATTACGGTGCAAATTTAAACAGACCTGTGTGCAATAGCGCAGCTCACCGAAAGTTTAAATTTCAGCACGCGAAGATTATGCTACTTACAGCTTGTAAATATGTCGCTTAGATAAAAATGTTGTTTAAAAGCCTGCAGTTTGCACTGGAACCTGAAAGAGTTTGGTTATTTACAAAATAGGTTGTTAACAAACTAAATTCTGCCTCAGTTGCAGCATTGTCTTGAGTAAAATCTTACTTTTGACAATTATTTGAAAATGTTCGTGTTACACGATGTATGGTACTTTGCACGTGCAGTTCCAGCGTTTCAATCAGCGTATCTGACTTTGTTGTTAGAGAAAAGGCGTTCTTCTTCATGACCCAAACTTAGGTAGGAAACTATTTTTGGTAGTAGCACCGGGACCTTATGTCGCATAATTTAAAACCGTATTTTTCATAAGCGTTCTTTCGAATGAGCGCTAAGATTAACAAACATTAAGATAAACTGATTATGGCCTTAAACTTTTATTACTGATTTTTGTGGCATTCATCCTGACTCCTGGCAGATTAGAAACCAGGAATAAAATCAACTGTGGCCACATTGTGTGTTCGAACCTCACAGTTGTTTTTTACAGGTTTGCACTGCTCTTTTGCACCGATTCCATAGAAGCCCAGAGTGTTTGTTTGTTTGTTGTTTACCGTCTTCACACCCGCACGCAACGGAATGTAGCTTAAGCACACATGGAAACTAACGAGCACCGCTCAGGTACATGGAAGAACACGGGTGTAGATATGGGGCGGTAATAAAAAGCATATCCATAGGTGGTGTTGCTATGATGTTTAGCACCGCTGCATGGTGCTATGATAAGTTCCATGGAGATCGATTCATAAAATGTAACGGGGGATGGGAGGATGCGAAGGACCAGGTGTAATTTGAGCAGCAGACCTCCTCAGGGCGAAAGTACTTTCACAGCAGTGGTTCCAAACCACTGTTCTGAGAGCCGCATGCAGCTCCCACGCTCCCTTTGTGGGGCTCTCAGCAGTCTTTCAATATAGAACCTCTGATATTTTGTATAGCCGACTTCGTTCTTCTATAAAACAAAACAAGTCATTTGACTTGTGCTAAACTTTCTATAGTGCGGCTCTCTAGCAATGTTGTAAGTCTGGATTTGGATCCGTTCAGCGAAAAGTTTGAGAATCACAGGTTTAAAAGGAACAGTTGGTTAATAGTAGTAAGTAAAAGTCTGTTGCTCTGAGTATAAAGTTTTTTTTATGCGCAATGCATTTATGCGATCATTGGAAGCAAAATGCGATGCAAGAAACTGTAGGCCGCCAGAAGAAATTGATTTAACTTTGCAACAAACCATTTTTTGCCATTTCATGCATATTTTGAAAATTCGGGATGGCTGAAGATGGAAATACGTCACAACAGTTATGGATTTGTGAAGCGCTGCAATGTGAGTCACAACATTAAACAGGCTGAGACCTTCGTTTGGGGAAATGTATCTTCAGTTGATGTGGTGACTCACATTTGGGAACGGAATTTCACTAATTTTGCAGCGCTAGTGGTGGCCGCCAGCCATACCTTGCGCCTTGTACGCTGGTAAATCTTTTCAAATGTTACACGTCTGTTGGTCCGTCTATAAACTGCAATATTCGTGTTTTACAGTACTTTCATGAAAGACAGTCAGCTGAATGCAAAACTGTTCTCGGCCAACATTTGTCCCATTAAATGTTGCAAAAGCAGAAAGTTCCTTTTCTGTAAACTGAGCTAAGCGATATAAGTACGTTCAGAGAGCGTCTGACCATAAACAGCAGTGATCTCCAGTAGTCACTGGGACAGCTTAGCTAGTCTGTCCAGACGTGCCCTTGTACGAAGTTGAATGACTGGAACAAAAGAAACTCATTTAAATATCTCCCAACCTAATGGCTAAAGGTGGTGTGGTGATTTGGAGATGGCACCACATATGAACAAAATGGTCACCGGTAGATGTTGCCCAAGAATAACAAGTCATTGTGATAGACACCACAAGCGAAAGGTCGGCGAGATTCATTTATCCCTATATAACAATAATGCAAACGACATTCTTGTTACTTTCGTTCTAGTTTAATGTCCGGAATTAACATCTTTCGCTGGTGCTCGCCTATGAAATTCAGCTCGATACAGATACTGTAGCAGTGGTGAAAACTGCTTCAGCATGGGAGAATTGGAAGGACCCAGTGGACATGCATATGTGCTGTCACCCACCATCCCATAAAAATATCTGCCTCTTGATAGATTGAAAGTTCGTGACCAACCCACTCTTTAGGTATGGTATCTAGCCATCTGGTCCAGCACACCAACGTCAACCTTAGATTGGTTAGCCTATAGTACTTTACCGTTTCTGGACGTTTATTTTTGTGGTCTTTATTAGTTTTTGCGTTTTTGTGCATTGGACTCAAGATGTACACAACTTTTGTTCTTAGAGTTGTATTTGTCAAACTGCATTCGGACGGTGAAGAAAAAAATTTCAGAAGCATGCAATGGCTTGTCTTACATTTCCAGCTCTGAGTCTGGCACCTCTTGTTGTTGTTTTCGTATTGTGCCCAGAATTGTTTTTCTTTCCTTGTGTTCTCCCACTTGGCTTAGACGGGTGGAGCATTTATCGATTGTGACATTGTAATCCGTATGTTAACAAGGCTACTAAAGTAGATATTAGAACGCTCAAATATCAGCAACTATTTGAGGCAGTTAACAAAATTCCCTCTCTTTTTCTTTCAAGCCTAAAGACTACAAAATATTAGTCTAGCTCCTAGTTCTCAGAAGAAAATCAATCAATTGCTGCTTCTTTGTTGCGTAACTGCGTTGACAGTTACGAACTACTCTTTACTCACGCTCCTGACCACCTCACCACCTTTTTAAATAAACATACCGTAATTTCCTCATCAAGCACAAGTCACTTTTGACAACTTTGGACTTATAGGTAGATGTGTGAAATGTTTTGCTTCCAAAAGCTCTAATAAAAAAAAATTCCAAAAGCTACAAAAACTTCATCACAAGTCTCGAAAAGTCAAGGTGTCTGACAAAGCAAATGGCAACAACAACAAAAATACGAAGCACCAAACTTCGAAAGCGATCGAAAATGACCCCACTGGGCTTCTAGTGTTAAGTTACACGACTTGATAGTAGCATTGTGCAGTCTAGAATCTCCTTGTATAATTGCTTGCCATCTACATATGAAGTGTACAAGTACGCAGTGCCTAAAGTCTCACACATAGATTTTAGTTTTTCACAGTCAGGAGTCCTGACTCAGGAAAGTAAAAAAGGCCTTGGACCTCCAACAGAAACCCAAATTTGGACAGCAAAAGCTAGCTCGAAACATGATTAACAAATCTCTTCTTTATTAACATTTTTTGCTCAGCTGGTACAGTAACGAGAATAACTATTGATTAAGGTTATCTTCCATAATCTTTGGATTGGGGCAATGTGTTTCTTAGCCTATGATCCGACACGAGTGGCTATCAAAGAAGTTTCGTGAAGTCGGAGTGGGCCGCAGCAGTTTAAATAACTTGTAAATCTGTGGGAGCTTAAAATAGCAGTTTTTGGGTAACAGTCAAATTCTTACAACCACGGACTTAAACTCATTTCAACCAGATTCTGAGTTCTGAATAATGTCTGACTAATATCTTCTTGCCCGAAACGCAGCAGTACGCCCATGGCACGAGCCATGCCGCCATACCCTAGATACGCTACTGGTATTAGCAAAGTAACCACGCCAAGTTATTAATACCACGCCAAATGCTCTTGCAGAGTGGTGCATAATTTCAAGCACAACTACTTTGACAAAATAGAAAAAAACATGAAATAACTTCAGTGAAAACTTACACAATTTAAAGGTACAGCAATGCAGATACGGGGTTGGTGTCTAGGATTATAGCACATTTTTCAAAGCATTGTGAAGTTAAGATGAGCCAAAAAAATCTTTAGCAGTCAGGGTTGGTGGCAGAACTTCGGCTTCTTAAATTGTCTCTGCGATGCCGATTTCCTCTTCATGCAGCGTGGATATTGACGAAACTCAATGAAGATGTTCAAATCTTCATCGGCAAGTGCATCACTCAGCAAATCCAATGTAAAATGTCCAATAACCGATGTTAAACGCCACAAAAAAGGCAAAGTAGGAACGACGGAACCTGACCTCACACAATTCCAAATAGTTGATTGTCTGGTCGTCTATACCATTGTTTCTTGTTGGAGGCAATGGCGTTCGACTTCTTAAAAACTGAAAATAAATCAAATCCAACTGATGCATTGGAAATTTATTTTTACGTGAAAGAGGTACCATGTGTCACGAAGAATCTCCACAATATTTTTCAAAAAATGATAACATTTGTGTATCAAATGTTTTGTGGGTTTAGTTAAAATGAAGCTGGGAAAAATGTGCGCACTACGTTGCTTTGCCTTGTTTTGTGGATTTTGTGGATCGTAAACAAGCAAGGTGGAAACAAAGTTGCGAATTTCATCAAAAAGCAGGCACGCGTTTTGCAGAATCATGCTGAAGTGTTTAGCACAACAACGTAAAAAGAAAGATAAAATTGGAAACTTAATTAGAGGCACAACAAAAGTGGAAATTTTGATCTTGCGCATTATTACTGCAGCGAAAAATTTTTGAACCGTTTTAGTGCGACAGACATTTGAAACATTCAAGTAACTGGTCCCAACAAAGACGACCAGGTTGAATCAATCAGCAATATTTTTAAATAGGAAATCGATTTCACGTAACACTACGCATCCTCAGTCCTGAAATCTGCAAGCAGTGCTTACGAGCGAAACATTGTGAGGCAAACCACTAGTAGAAAAAGCAAGCAAACTCAAGGCTAAAACGAATAAGTCAAAATAAAAGATGCGGAGTGTAAAAAACTGGAAAATACGTTGTTCCCAAGTAATTGTTTTCATTAAAACTGGAAAACTATCTGACGTCAATTATCGAGCAACGCAACGAACCGACACTGACGGAATCACGCCGTAGAAAATGCATAGGGGAAGGTGGGGCACACAATGGCGTAGCGAGGCTAAGTGCCGCCCGGGGCCGACCATAAAAGTGCCGCCCTTTCCACCCCTCAAATTTGCTTACAAAATTTTAAATGAAAATTCATGTTTCGTGCTTATTTAAAGATATAAGGATTAATAATGCACCTTAAAAATCGCAATCAAATACTAACAAACTGAAATATGTCTTGGTTTTGATTGTCGATTATGATTCTTGCTTTTTCTGCTTGTCGCCACCTTTCTAATCATTAATTTTTCTATTTCTTGCTTTCTTTGCNCAGNCNNATACGAACCCCACATGTTTCGTCAAACTTCCCTCCCTATTGGATTTTAAATCTCCGGTAAGCTCACCGCATGACATTTTAATAGTTTACTCCTTCCAGGGGATCAAATAGAAAAATTAAAGGATGTGATGGCGGCATACCTACTTTACAACTGCAAACATTTATAAAATTTCGTGTAGTATCCCCGTCTTTAACTGAAAATTAGTATATATACTGCGTGTAGCAGGCTATATAATCAATCTGATAATATGATCTCAGTGATGTAAAGAACGTTTGATTGTTCACTTCACGTTACAGTAGTGGTTTAATCCTCTTGGAATATATAGAAGACTTCAAACGTTAACTCTATGGGCACTTGCGCGGAGCCCTCTATATGTGCAGGGACCCATTTTGAAAAAATATTTTAAACAGGTTTGAAACAGGCTATGGTTGAGAAGCGCTTGCTTGCAGTCTTCATCATGACCTGCGCACTTGGTCTAGCTGTTGTGTTGGACCTCTTCCAATTACACGTGCATGGTGTTATTCCTTGCCTTTGCTGGCTACCAACAGAATCATCACCAGAAGGATATTATTTTCTACAATTGGGAGACTGCGTTTGTGCAAGGGGACTGACATTCCAAAATTTGACAAAAAATCCACTGATTTATAGTGCTTCATATTTCCATTTTGGGGGAATTGTAGCTTTTTTGGGGGGCTAAACCCACCTAAGCCCCCGTGGCAACGGGACTGGTCACCAACAGACGTCTATTTCAAAACCTGTATTGCCAAACTATGCTAGCTGTGACATATAGGCCTTTTGGATGCTCAGCAGTGATTAGAACGTCTTACGTTCGATGGTTATTGCGATGAACAACCTCATTCGGTGCAGCTATTGCAAAGCTGCAGTGGCGTAGCCAGGCCAAAAATTTGTGGGGGGGGGGCAAAATGTTTGATTGTAGGCGAATAACACTATTTTGTTTAGAAAAACGCCTCTCAAAGCACAAAATGACTATTTTTTTAAAAATTTGGGGGGTCATGGTTCCTTTGGCCCCCCTGGCTACGCCTATGCTGTTGTGGGAACTTTGTCCGCAAAACACAATTTCAAAGAAACCTTGACTAGACACCCCACATTGAACAATATATATGAAACCACAAACTCAGAACAGGACAAAACCAAGAACTTGTAACCAAGCAGCAAAGACCTCGTGACATCAAAAGAAAGAATGACTGAGGCACTGATAAACCAAAGCTTACAAGAGGTTATGACCTGAAGAAGCACACGCTTAACCATAAGTCTCCAAAGACCAAGACACACTAAACACCCACATGAAGAAAAGATTTGTCGGCCGGAGACGACAAACAGTAGGAAAGCGTGGTAGACACCCAGTCTCGCAAATCACAACAGTTGAAATATAAAGAACAAAGAAAAATCACGTGCAGTCACATGCAACATCCTCCGACATACAGAAACGATACCTCGACCCATGCAGCACATGACTTGGACTTAATCACAACAAAATATAATAAAAGAACACTAAAACACCCAGCTGAAGTAGAGTCACAAAACCGGCTCGAACCAGCGAAACGAGGCGTTTCCAAAGAATAAACCAAGATCAGTAGCTATAAAAGCCACTGGAAAATCTCAACCAAATCAGAGTTGTGTTGCGGCACGAACTCGAAGAAAGAAGAACCTCAAGAAAAGAAGCAAAGAAGAACTAAAGAAAACTCCTCGATTCCGTGTAACTAACCTTGTTACGCAAGGTGAACTCTGTTCACTCCCCCATCTAAGAAGACTCATCGGTTCTGTGAAACTAAACCCTGTTTATTTCACGAGGTGAACTCTGTTCACTCCCTCATCAAACAACGAAGACAATTCAATTAAAGGTAAAGACAATGCATATGGAATAAGATTTCTAAAAACAATCATGTTATGCCTATATTATGTTCTTTTCAGCGTACGACAACTGTATCGTGCTATACTAGAACTGTGAAACTCTTCTTCACAGAACATAACTAGAAGATGAAGACAATTAAAGTTTACAGGTTAAGATGAATATGTTTGAATGCCTATCGTTAAAGGTAAAAACACCCAACCGTATTATCTTTTCAGGATCTAGGACAGTTCGGCGCCGCCGTTTCGGCGACGAGCCGTTTCGGCGATGGTGTCGCAAATGTTTTATGTGACAAAAATGTGTGTTTTTGAAATACTTTGAAGGTTAGACTACAAAGAATGTTTGCTTCATAAGTGTTTTTGCTGTCCTCCTGATGGCCAGTGTAGTTTCCTGTCCGTCAGGATTTTGGAAGAACTTAGTGCGACGTAACCACGTGTGTAAAGAATTGTGGCTTGGGACGTTTATTTTTGCTGGCATGAGGCGTTTGTGAGTTTATACAAAAGTTAAGCCTGGACAGCATCTATTGCTTGATCTTTCGTAGGCAGCGGGCATCTAGGGCGTCTGTTTGGCTGTCATGACAGACTCCTTTGCACCGCAAGCGCTCAGCATTAAAGCCGATAAAAGAATAAACGCTGTCACTGCAGGTCTCAAATGCCGTGTGTTTTAGAATAAGGAACAGCCTACATTTCCCTTGCAACGTTGCATAGTACCATTGCGAAACAAAAACATTGCTGCCTTGTCTAAATAGCGCCTGTGCAGCGACATGAAAAATCCACGTTTTTGAACACTCGAAATTGATATTGCGTCGAATTCACGTGTTTCTGAATTTCCCCCTCTGGCAGTGCCGGTTCCATTTCTGTCAGAATCTCATACACTGCCACGCACACTCAAGAGCTGTTTTGTAAAATTTCCCTTCATGGCGAGAGGACAGTCTCCAATCACGATCGTTTCGTTTTGCAGTTTCGGGCTAATTTTATCTGCTGTTTACACTTACTAGGTTATGACAAAATTAAGTAAGTTTAGGCTTTCCTCAACGTCACGCCAAGTAACGTGAGTTCGTTTCCACTGAAACTATATTTTTATAAGCA
>JGI24159J19872_10000149_pt1 | contig 47129 bp, 30 predicted proteins | sample Ectturendosymbi4_FD_19872 | JGI IMG/M metagenome (IMG submission 19872) | reverse complement strand
CAGAAATGCTAGAAAGTCGATCAAAGGCTCAAAAGACTTGGACTTGAGCCTAGTTTCCAATGAAAACTTCAGCGAAACACTTTGGCCTAGCGGTTGGGCTCTAGGCCAGGTAACGTGAGCCAAAATGACCCAAAAACTACCTCACTTATGACGTCACTCACAAAAAATCCGCAACCCCCAACCAAAAATGTTTTTTTTGAGTGCAGACTAGAAGACTGGCTGATTCGTTTTTAGCCCTTGATCAGCTCTCTAGCGCAATTGGCGGAGGAGCTATGGTGTTTTGTAAGGCAACCGAAAACTGTTGGTTTTAGGCTGAAATCTAGTATGATATATTCGTAGGCCGGCTCTCAAAGTGTTAATGCCAAACGCTGTGATGTTTGTTTCTTGTTGAGATGAAGCAAAATTGTTTAAAACTTGCAAAGCTTGCTATGAACGTTTTTTGACACTTGAAAATGATGGATTTTTTTGTTTTTTTGCCAATGGCGGAACAAAGCATGGTTAGTATTCTGCAATGCCAGTATGAAACTCTGTATCTGCAAACTAGCAAATGGTAAGGTTTTAATTTTTGGTGTGTCATCGTCAACATGTGGTTGGTTAGCCATAGCTCAGTGACCACCCTTTTTGATGTCTCACAGATTGCTGCAAGAGACCGTCATATTCGCACAGTTCACAACTCCGTGCCGGCAGATGAGAAAGACTTTCCAACTTACTTAAAGTGTTGTATCAAGTGAGATGGAATTTTAGTTGCTTAAGGCAGCATGAGCCTTTCTGATATTCCATTACTGAACCTTTGTAGGGTCTTATGCTTACTGCTTCAGTGCCATGAAACAAATAATAAATCATTTTTTTAATCAGTACTTAGTTAAATTGGATGTTTGTTCATACGTAAAAATGCAAAAAAAACGGCAAAATCAAATAAACATCGTGCCTGTAGATCTAAGATTTTAAACTGTGCTTAGTAGTCTATGCTGAGCTCCAGAACAATACACATTTTTTCTACAGTGATAAGCAATGAAACACTGACGTGTCCTTTGCCAGTTTCAAACATAAGCATTACATTCTCAGTTCAGGTTCAGTTGCATTATACCAATGCAGCACACGCTTTGTCTTATTCCCTCTGGAATTTCACGTCACAAGTGGTCAATGGTGTCCATCTCCACTTGATTGTGCCACAGCTACGCAGCTACTTTTTAATGTGTGTTGCATTGGTGGTGAGTCAATAGCAGTTAACCCTTTGTGCGTTAACCCTTTCCTTGCACCCAATCATTAATGCAGAGCATGAGGCTAGCCAGGTCACAAGTAGTGTTTTTCAAGTCTTTGGCATGACTCAACCGGGAATTTAACCCAGCCTAGCAACTTTACTGAGGGTGCTCAACCCACTGTACTACTTAGCTGGTGTAAAGAATGAAACAAATGTAAACATCACAATATTTTATGCAGTACTTTTCCATGTGTTGCTAGGTCCTAGCTGCAAGGCAAGTTCTGTCCTTAAACCAGAGGTGATCGCAGAGCTGGAGTGGCCTCTTGACCAGAGTCAATGATTTTTACCAGAGTCGGAATTTTGAATAATAACCAGAGCTGGAGCAGGAGTAAAATTTTCATATTTCACAGGAGTAGGATTATAGCTTTTATTAAACTGAAATTTTCTCTGACAAGCTACTTGTTACATTAATATCATCGCTCTGTTCTCTTGGTTAAGTTGGACAGTGAAAAGCTGCTCAGGATGAGACCGAGGGAGGGTGGCAGAATAGCAGGCTCTGTTCTGACTGGCGCAAAACTAATACTCAACTGCTGTGATAGTTTTTTGATTTTTATCAGTTACTGGAAGCTTTACCACTGCGCTGTGTCTTGTTTTAATTGGTATTCACAATTTGTTACTTTTAGTAAAATGCGCAAGACATATCTTTACAATGCAACAACTGCAGTGCAGTTTCAGCCAAGCCAGCATAAATGCAGTTTACTTCAGGTCATTGCTAAACATGCCATCATTATCTTGCAAGTTCACAATATAATAAGGAAAATAATTTGATTGTGTGAATAAGGTGGTATGAAGTGTTTGCGATGCAGCCTGTATGGGTTTATTTGTGCAAGTTAATAGGCGAAAAGGTAGAAGTAGTTGTTTCATTGTGCTTATGCCTGAAGCACAAAGAGTTAAATGAAAAAGTTAAACAAGACTTGGTGCAGGTGAGTGCTGAATGTGTTGAACAAGATTTGGTTCAGTTCAGAACAACATATGATTCTATTTCTTGGTTTCAAATTTGGTAGTGTCATTTTGTCTCATGAGGAAAAAGCTGTGCTGGGGCTATTTTGCCTTTAGTTGAACATGATTGGTTGAAGTGGTTGCATGGCAAGTATGATACACAAAGACTCAAGGTGTTAGGGTTTTGGATTAAGGTTTAGGGTTAGGGCTTAGCCTGCAGTTCATGCAACACAAGACAAGAAGTCACAAACTGCTTGCCAGCACTAAAACCATGACAACACTTGTCCATTGGACTGAGCTGTTACGAACATCACAGTCAGCAAAGCAGGTCATGCGTTTTGAACTTCTCGTGTGAACAGTTCAAGCAATCGTGTTTAGATAATGGCAAAATAGCTCCAGCAGTTCATTTGCCTCATGAGATACAATAGACACTGCTTTCAAGTTTTCGGTGTGTAAACAGGAGTCAGTGTAAATTTCCAATCAGCTTCAGAGCAGAAGCTGGAGTTACTTCGTTGGAACAGGAGCCAAAAAAGTGACTCCGATCACCTCTGCCTAACACTTTAAGTAGGGCTGCAGTAACAAAAATTTTTTCAAATAACAAAATTTTACTGTTAAGTAATAAGTAATTTCTAACAGATTACTTAAGTAACTTCAGTAATTCAAACAAATAGGAAAAATCGACATTTAGACTTAAAACACGGAAGCACAGCAAAACCATTGCAATTTTTAAATTACATAATGGGCAGTTCAGACAAAATTTGCACATGTTGGCCACGATTCAATTTAATACAATGATCTTCTAGATCCAAATCGTAATCACAATGACAATCAACAATTGTGACCCACAAAGTGCTCTGCACAGACAAGAAATCTATCTGCCTCCATGGATTATTTTATATGTGATAATGCATATTAAGTATAATATTGCGTTTACAGTAAAAACATCGTTTCTAAAATCTTAACTTTTTCAAACAAAAATTACTTGAAATATCAAGTAACCTCAAATTTATTTAAGTAATAAGTAAAGATTTTCAAGTAAGTAATTGCTTACTTGAACCCAGCCCTACCTTTAAGCCCACGCGGGCCAATACAGTTGCCCATGAAGTTATGATTGTCCATAACTCCTGAAAGGATTGGGCTTGAGAGCCAATGAAAACATCCCTGGATGCAGGAGACAGTAAGGAATCCAATGAACTTGAAAAAATATACCTTTACATGTGAAATTTTTGATAAAAATCCACATTTGTGCATTTGCCGTACTGATTTTCTGGCAATTTTCAGAGAAGATCTAAAACTCATTCCTTGCTTCCTGTTTAGCTTTTGTGATCCGGTTTTTGCACTTCGCCGACGTCTAAAGAACCCAATTACATAACATTATCATAAAAAGTGAGTCCGGGCTGTTTTTGGGAGAGATATTAGGATGTGAAGACGGGTGAGTTGGGTTGGTTTAATTCCAGATGACGTTCTGGGGTCCTGAGAAAATAAGTACAAGGGGTAATTACTTGGTTTGTCTTTCAAAATGATCTAGGAGCTATTCTGAAGCTTGAGACATCATGATTAGCCTGCTGGCTTAAGGGGTTGGGGAGTTTTAGCCTAAAATAGACCAAAAAAGTTGGATCAGCCACCTAGTGGATATTTTGATTTTCTTCAAGAATAAAGCTTTCCTGTCAATATTTTGGCTTGAAATTTGGTGGGATGTTATAGGACACCCACTTACACCTGTTCTGCAAATTTGGTGGAAATATGTGGGTGTTGACTGGCAGAAAAGTGGCTTGAACTGCAAAGAAAATCCTGAATCCATGGTTTTTGCCCCATTGCACCCCCCACCAAACAAAATTTCAACTTTTTTTATCATCACTGCAAAGGTAAGGTCTTTACCGACATTTTTATGTAGAAAGTTTATTCCAACGTTTTTGGTTTGAGCTCTATGGCTGTTTGAATGGACGCATCTGGTTTTCCTAACCTACGCGAAAACCCGTTTTGCCCATAAAACTACGCCACAATGACGTCACAGGTGCGCGCAACCTACTTCTAAAGATGCGGTGGCTGTCTCCCAGATCCGATGATGCTTTCACTGACTCTCTAGCTCAATCTGTTCAGAAGTAATGGCCGAACGCTTAAGTTAACAATCAGTTTTGTTGCACAAACGGGAACGGATTGAAATAAAACTGATATACTTAATATCTTCGATCGCACAAGTTGCACCATCAGAAATATATTTCTCCTGTTACCAATTTTTCTATATTGGCTAAGACTCTGTTTCATGTAACCACTAGTCTGTGTTGCGCCTTCCTCTGAAGAGAGCCCTGGCCAATTGTATATTATTTGATGTTATCCACGCATGGTTTTCCAGAGTTTTTCTTGTTAAACATAACATCATTTGTTGTATACGTCTAACTTTTTTGTAATTTTTTCTACAGCATCACGACTAGAAAAGAAATCAAAATAATATTTTCACTGTTATAATTGATGACAGTGTTGTGATTGTAATGTTAATGTGCATCAATAATTATAATTGTAAGAAAGCTGACTCACGAAGCTAGCTAGTGAAGCGTCTTCTTTTTGGTTTGAAGAAAAACGTAAAAAAAATAAAAGTAATAGATTAAGCGCTTGAGTTGTGGTTTTCTCACCTGTTTTGTGAAACCTTCAAGCTTAAACAGAAATTTGCAAAATGCTGCTTTTTGTGCTTTATGTGAAGTTTTGTGGAAGCTTGACTTGATGTAAGACAAAATTTTCATGCAGGTCATTTACTCAAAATTATTCTGTGATCAAAAGGAACTACAATGATTTTGGCTCTGGGAAACTTGTTTACGGTAACAAAGAAAGTGTTCAGGAATTGAACAAACAGTTACCAAAACAGATTTATGAAGGTGATGAAGATGTCGCTGCAGAAGAGGTACATATGATTTTTGCAAACTACTTGTTGATACCAAATGAAATGTGTGGCGCTAATGGTAAACATTTTCTGGGTTGTTGAACAAACCTGATGAAATTCCCCGTGTTGTATATGTGGTTTTGTCAAAACATTTTTTCAGTGTTCCTGAACACCATGTACTAAAACTGCTGTTTGCCGGAACATTGACTTGTTACGCCTGTGATATTTCAAGTGGACTTTTAGGTTGCAACACACAAAGTAAAAAATGAAATTCACAGAATCAGCTATTAAGCGACAAATTTCACACTGTTGATGGAAAAGTCTTTTTTTCTTTGCAAAGAATCAGCCACTTTGATGTTGACAGAGTATACAGATTGCCTACTTCGCAGGAATGAATGTAGAAAATAAGTTTAAAAATCATCAACCTAAAAAGCTAAAACACGTAAATAACCAGAATTAAAATCCAGCTATTTCACGCCGAGTAAGACCGCGCCGGACCGGAAAGTATCGAAGTACGATAAAATTTATGTTTGTTTGGACGGTTAATGTTAAGCATCTACGAGTATGAGTGTAAGGAATCTAATTTCTTGTACTCACCATCCGCTGCAACTCCTGAAATATTTGCTGCGTATCAATCGCCCCCGCCAACAATTGCGAAAATTTCAAAGTCAAACCTCTCTCCAAGGCTTCGCGCAAATATCTAAACACTTAAGAAACGTATGCACATGTTGACTGAATAATGAAATTACCCACAAAATGACGTTCTAACTCCGCCTGTACTTAACACCTGTGGACTCCGCTCGGATGCCTCTACGACTCCATCAGTTCTACCGCAGTAAAGCCGAGTTGCAAGAGTCAACCTGTCATTTTTCAGTTCGCCAATCTCAACCTGTAATGAACGTGATAACTTAACTGGAAAAAATGTGTGAAGTGAACCCACGTGAGCATTTTCTAGCTGAGGCGAAAGTCCTTGCCGCATATCTGACTTTTTATGCTACTTCAGCCATTTGAATTATGCAGTATGTTGCTCATGGAAAAAAGTCCCTATCACGATTAAATTTACAATTTGTCAGTGGTCGTGACTGATAACAACTTGTCAAAACTCATGACTGGTACATGTATCGCAGATTACGCGTGGTAATTACTTTGCTCATTCTGTTGTAGAATGAGGGTTGTTTGGAATTTCATCTTCTTAATTCTTAAAATCATATTTTTGTGGTAGAGTTGTGTTGGTGAGTTCGTAGATTATAATTTGATGATGACCAGCACAGAATGAGAATTTTTGTGGTCATTGTGCAACTATACCTGGTTGTTTCCGGCACTCTATTTATTTATTACTTTCTTAGTTTTACAAACTGATGAACAAGCAATTGCCATAATGCCCTGCCTTTGTAATTTACTTCAATCAGGTGTATAATCCAGCTGTGTCGTATATATTTTTGTCAGAAATAATATTGGGGGCTAATTTTGGTCACTTTTATTGCTCCTCCAGGTGCAACAAAAATCGTGAGGTTGACATGCCTCGTTATGAAAAGTTCCATTTGAAAGTTAGCGGTAATCGCATGTTTCGATAATGATTTTAGAAAAACATATTGTTGAAGTCTTGTTGTTTAAATCCCTTAATAATCCCTAATATCCATTCTTACTAATACGTTGCAACTAAAGCGTTTGGCTGTGTGTTATTTTTTGTGGTTGTGAAGGTATGTTGTGGTTTTTGATAGTAAAAGTGCAAGATGGTACATGATTTTGTAAATAAATGCAGTGCCCTAACGAAAGTGCAAGTGATACAACTGAGCAGGCAAACTCTCGAGGCAGTTGGGCATCAAGCATTGTCAACTTGAAAAATTCTCAGGCGGATGTACTTCTGGAAAACGTTTTGGATTCAACTTCTCAGGTGAGAGGATCCAGTTCAATGGCAGTAATAGTTGAGGATACGGCAAATTTTTCGTCTTTTGGGGATTTTTGTAATGATTACCGTCATCTGTAATGCTAGGTTCACATTCCAGATATTGGTTTATAGTTTTTCTTTCTCAACAATGCCTACAAAATTTGCAATTTCACTTGTAACTTGTTCAGTGAAAATCAAAATAGTCATGATCATTTTTTCTTGTTTTTGATAACTCTGCTTGACTGACGATAATTACTGACCGAAAAAAATTCAAGTAATGCTTATGTATCTTGTTTGAATTACTTGATTGAATTTGTTTGTTACTTGATGCAATTTCCATTCATACTTGCAATCAGCACTTCGAATCAAACTAAACCACCTTTGTTTCGAAAAACTTGAGTATCTTGATCCATCCAGTGATCTGGCTCAAACCTAGTTTTTTCAATGCCGACCAGAAAATTTGACAGAAGTTTTAAGGTTACAGTGAATCATTGTGTCTTTAAGCCCAGACATTACCGACACCTTGTCGGCGAACTTGGTCAAGCATTATTTATGGCTTGGTTAAAGAATTGATGTTACTCGAAATAAAAAATGTTGACCAGATGTAAGTAATAGCTACCGCTAGGGTTTTTGTTTTGTTTTTCCAAAGCAGATGAGGAATAAATTGGAGCAACAGCACATTTCTTTTGAAAAGTATTTCTGCAGTAAAGCGTTGGTTCACTTTGAGCAATATTATGTGCTCAACTCACTTGCACCGTACATTTGGCAGCATTTGTGATTTGTAACTGTTGCACATAATGTACACGCGCTTATTCTGACTGTGTATCTCAGTATCGTATGGGATTTTAGTTCATGCGTATGATCACGTTTCGTTGCGCACTTTTCCATAGAGTTGTCAATGGACAGATTTCTGGAAAATCTTAACAAATTTTGGAGCATGTTTTGAAGCATGGATAATTTTTTTATAGTTTAAATTGCGTTTTTCTTTATCACTTTTGCCTCTAAACACAGGACGAAATTGACGAAAAAAACGCCAAGCTTCGTCATGAAGGAAGGTTTCCACATCTATTTTCTTTATTTTCTCCATTCCGAAATGCCAATAATTTGTTGGCAAACGTGGCGCAAGCTGCTGGCACATTTGAAGATAGTGAATTTCCCATCGAATGTCGCTTTGAGCCTCCACCTCCTATGGAACATTTTGGATTCAGACTTCTGCTCAAATGTCTCAGCCTTGAGTAAGAAATATTGTTTTGTTGCAACTGTTCGATTTATTTTGTAATGACAGTGTGTCAAGCCAAATGAAATGCTTACATTGCAATTTCATTGAAATGTTTTTATTCGACTATCCAAAAGTCGCCTTTGCCAAGCGCTGCCCAATTTTTTTGACAATGGCTACAATCCCAGCTGCTCCTTTGGTGAACGTGTAGATGTGTCGTCAGTTTATTTCAGCCGCGTTTTTGTGTGAAGAGAGAGAGTGCACTTGATATATGGATGCTGTGTAAGCATTTTTGAAATAGTAGTTAACGAGTGATACGTTACCGAGATGTAACTATGCATGCATCCAGTAGAAAATAAAATGTTGCAACTTCGGGCTCTACTGTAATCAGAGCTGTATCAGCTGCACTCTGTACCCCCCCCAATTGCGGGGGGCACGCTGTCACAGCGGCCCAAAATTCGGTCCCGTCACCATTTAGCTCCCCAAAGAAAGCTTCGACCCCCCAAATTGAAATATGAAGCATTAGAAATCAGTGAAGTTGGGGGGCCCTTTAAAAGAAAAGTGCCTGTACATTACAGTTAATTTGGGCCCCTTTGAAGGCAAGGTATTTACACATTACAGTTACTATTGTGGGCCTCTTTGAAAGCGTAGGACTTATGCATTACAGTTGCTACTGTGGTCCCTTTGAAACTGAGTACTTGTCATTACTCACAATGCAGTTGCTGTTGGGCGCCCTTGTAAAGCAGAGTAGCCTACTTACACATGCACATTGCAGTTGCTCTTGCAGGCCCCTTTGAAGACAGAGTACTGAATTATGATGTGGTTCGGAAAATATTATATGAGCGTATGATAAGTTTTTCACCAAAAATGAGGAATATTTACGAGCGAAATACTTTGTGGGCCCGAGGCAAGTGTCTCGCTTACCTTTCCTTAAACACATCACTGTTTATAACCCGAACAATGATCTTATATGAGAATATGAAACCGATGGAACACGTTCTGCTTCATCCGACATGCGTATTTCTCACCTGATGTGCGCATGTAAACACTGTAATGTAAAGATATCTTTATATTTATTGGACACATTAAAGTTGCTGATGAATTTATCACTTCAAAAACACAGATTTAACGTGATTTTTCATAATTAAACCGAGACACCTAGGTCGATTAAAAAGCAGATCTGGGTGGAAAAACCCTCAGTTGGAGCCCTGGTCACATGAGGCAAAACGCTTACTACCGTAACTTGAAGTGAACATTTGAAGATTTGTTGCCGTGTTATTTTTACGCAATAAAGACCAAGAGTACAACAATCCGCTAGCAAGTTTCGTAACCTGCCTCTGCAGGCAAAGGATCGGACATGAGCGAATTGCGCAGTTGCGCTAAGCATTTCGGGGGCCTATCGATCACGACTTTGCTTTTCACGCGTTCATTAATCCGGCCCTGCCTACATGACTAGTTGCATACGTCCAGAAGTTAGACTTACACTTGATCAACGTGTAGTGATTGTTGTAAAAAAATGTGCTGTGTCTTGCCCAAGTAGTCTTTTATTTTGTACTGCATAGCAGCAAGATACCTTTGGTACTTACGACCAAAAGTTACACATTTGTGCAGCCCGCTGTTTAGACAGCCAGATGGAGTTAATTGTGTAGTTAGAAGAGTCTATTTAGCAATCATTACTAAAGTTGTCCCAAAACAGTAGTGCAATTAGTTGATTATGGATGCTAACCGTTGCGTCCACGTAGGCCTTAGTCTATATTTGTTAACATTCAGGCGATTTGAGATACAACATGCTATTAATCTAAACATGTGCCATGCACCAGGAGATTAAGAGTCTAGACATCAGCAAGGTTTATGCATGCGTATTTCTGCCAGTAAAAAGCCCAATGCGCACGCTTTAAGCTTATTTCACTTAAGCTCGTGCTAAAGTTAACTTACATCGCGGCGCACATGCTTTGACCGGTATTACTGTTTCCATAACTGAACGATAGGATTGATTCTGATTTCCTGAAAATTTTTTTACATTTACATTTCATTACGACATCTTTAAATAATCGCCGTCAATCAAATAACAATGATTTACAACCCAATTCCTTTTGTTAAGCTCGTTCAAAAATTTTTAGTTGGAAACTACGAGCCTATTATAGGTATTTGCGGGAAAATATTTATAATTAATTTGCACAATCTGGAAATGCTGTTCATGTTGTGAATTAAATATAAATTTTCAGAATGTCCAGCCGCGCTGCATAAACATGAAGTCCCCAATGGAAGACTTTCTGGCGATGGTTCTGCCAAGGCCCGCACATGGGGGTGGATTCGGGGGCAGTTACCCCCAAATCGTTTTTGTGCCCCTTAAATTTTGTTGTGCTCAGAAAAATTTGTTTTAGACATACGATGAAAACAAAAATCCTTCGCCACTAAAAATGTATTTTGCCCCCAAGCCTTAAAACCTGGCTACTGGTCTGGTTCTGCCAAAATTGTGTCTACATTTGGGATATTTTGTTTTGAGGGCCATTCGGCCTCGAGATGTAGCATAACGTCAAACTTTTTTTATAAATCACCAGGGAGACCCTTGCAACCATTTGGGGGGGCAGAGTTAGGCTTATACGGCACTGACTGTAATGTAAGTCTGATGGTACATCTGCAAGTTTAAAAGAGTGACGGAGCCACCAGACAGTCCTAAGATGTTGACCATAAACATTTTGCTCAAGCAAAGTTGTGTATTTGAAATGAAATGAGCGTTGAAGCAATCGTGATACAGCGCTGTTATTAATAAAATGTACAACATAACTTCATTTTCCAATGTATCTTTTTCCACTTAGACTCGAAATGGACATCGAGCCCGTGTTTGCCTCCATCGCTTTGTATGACACCAAGTACAAAAAGAAAGTCTCAGAAAACTTTTTCTTCGATTTGAATTCTGACAATGTAAAAAACTTGCTCAAGCAGGAGGTAAGGAAATTTCATACCAGTGTGTGTTTGTAATGAAAAAACAGTGCTACTAGCGCGTATATTTTGGGAATCGTAGTTTCAAATCCTGAACCAACGAAATACAGTAGTTGTATTTTCAACATTTTTTACTCTTTACTCTTTGAACGTAAAAACCTGTATTGCTGTGTAAATTGTATTTGCCTGCTTTTTTCCACCATCTGTGTTACATTACTTAGTGCAGCTTGCAGAAGAAAACATGTTATTTGTCACTAACATGCCTTTTCTAAACAGAGTTCTCCATCAGTTTCTAGTTTGGCGAGATCTGCGGTGTTCTCTCTGATGCATCCATCACACGACGTTTTCATTGTTATCAAATTAGAAAAGGCAAGTTTTGAGTGTTTTGTGGGCATGAAAGTAAGTGGACAGTGAAGTCTAAGATGCTGAGAAGAAAAATAACAAGAGTTGTGGGGCAGTTTGTGAATGCTTCATGGCGTCTGAGCTGTCTGGCGCTAACTTGCTTTGCTTCTTAGGTTCTTCAGCAAGGTGACATAGGAGAGTGCACTGAACCCTACATGAAGGATGCTACAGATAAAAGCAGAGAAAAGGCGAAAAATAATGCAAAGTACGGTCTGTTATGTATGTACTGTAGTTTTTAATGCTGTCACTATACTTGTTATGCCAGTTGTTTCATTGGTTATGGCGTCATTTAAGTTTTTTTGCCAGTCAGTAAGAATGTTGTGACTGCAACATGTTGGAAGTGATTCTTGCAGTTACGACACTTACGTCAGATAGCGAATAAAAATTTTATCTTGTCGCATGCACGAGTCAATTGTTTGCTTAGATTTGGGGTNTCAAACGAGCCGCCCGCGGGTTGAGTATCAGTGACCCGCAGTCATTTTTTTTCCTTTCGTGAAGTTATTGCTTTGTTCCTGTTAGTTCCTGACTTCACAATGATTCCAGGCCAACTATATTTTTCATAGGAGCATAGCGCCGGTTGGACCATTGCGTATTTAGCGGCATGACATGTGGTGTGAAGCTGTATTACAGTCTTTTGCGTTTTAATGCCCAGCAACTTAGTATTTCAATTTCATTCCATGACTCTTGGGCCAGTGGTCTTCTTCTTTAGCTTGAACTTTTCTTTCCATGAGTTTGAGACCCTGGCTTAGAGGGTATTTGGATTTTGCTGAAAGCACCGTCAATGAGAACCACTTGTCTACGACTTAATTTTTGTATCTTAACGCCATGGCTGTCATCAATATGTAGAAACAGAACTAGTCACGTTTAGGTAACTGTTTCGTGTTTGTTCTTTAAAGACAATTTTAGCTTTTGCGTTTGTGTTTCTGTCTGCATTCATTGTCTTACTGTCGTTTGTTCACCCACATTCGCTCGGTGAGATGCATCTTGCTATGCAGCGTGATCGCTTCCTATTATTTACTGATGTTGTTACGTAGGAACTTACCGTCATCACGTCATATCAACTGTTGTGCGACGCTGCAAAGTTCCTGTCTTCTTCAGTACTGGCACTTAACATACAATACTACGCTTGCCGTAGCTTTCGACGTTTAACCCTTGACTATGTCGCGGTTGCATGTTTAAAATAAAATTACAGCTGTGCTTGTTTTGCCGATGTCAGTGAAGATTCTTTATGAAACTTTACATGAACTGATTTGGGTTGTTTTTTTTACAGCGATTTTATAGGGAGTACTATAGAGCATTGTCAGTATTTTACTGTCCTTGCGCTTTGAACAGGATCCAGATAGAGTTTTAAAGGCTTAACATATTACAGTTGCAAAACAAATATGAAACAAACATTTAATCATTTTGGATGAGCATCACCCGCCAGCATGGTCAAAGTCATCTTGAAAAACTGGAAATATATTATGAGTTCAGTCCAGCTTACACAAATAAAAATCTTCCAAAAAACATTGTTTTCAAAGTCTTAGCTGTACATTTTCACAGCCGGAAAATGTAGCACTGATGTTGGCACAAAACAAAGGCAAAATAAAAAGCAATGCAGACCCGAGATAAAGACTGTCGTATTATGTATTGTAAGCAAGGATACCCCAGTTTTTTCAGCATTCTTAGATGCGTCTAAAACATTTGACAGAACTAACCACACCCTGGTGTTTGCTAAACTAATTAACCGCAATGTACCTATGGGTATGGTCAGACTGTTGTTGAGCTGGTACCTAGACAACGACCATGCAAGCAAAATGGGGCACCAACTTTTCATCCTCTTTTACTGTAACCAATGGGATAAGGCAAAGGGGCGTTCTGAGCGCATATTAATTTGCTCTTTACCTTGATGAACTCTCAGACCAGCTGGGTTCAGCTAGGGTGGCATGCACTGTGGGAAATATGGTTGTGAATCATCCAGTGTTTGCTGATGATATGTGTGTGTTCAGCCCCAGTATTAGTGGACTCCAATATCTTCGTGGTGACTATGCTGCTGAACACGAAATCGCCTTTAATTGTAACAAAACAATTGGTGTTCTTTTTCGTCCCCAAAATTATAAACAACCTGCTCCATTAAATTTTTTTCTTGATAGTGTACGTTCACAATTTTTTGACCAAGTGAAATACCTTCGTATGTTGCTAAATCCTCGAAGGTTGTTGATGATATTCAGAAACAATCAGAGACAAGTGGCATCGCTATACTGTGCAACAATCAAGCTCCGAGGCACTTTCGATCAGTGCCCTCCTGCAGTAAAAAAACACTCTATTTTGTGCCTATTGCATGTCAATGTAGGGTTAACAATTGTGGAGCAAATACACACAGACTAGTATGAAGCGATTACGCGCTGCATCCAATAACGCCCAGCGACTTAATGCATTATATACCCGGAAATGTAAGTGTTCGCCCCCAAGTTAACCATCGTGTCAAGACTTTTTATGCCTTTTTGAAAAATAATCTGTATCGTTTTTACAACGTTGTGCATCTTCATCAATCCGTTCTCTTCTAATGTCTGATGCTTTTTACAAATCTTCGTTTTTCCTCAATTATTTCCGACTGATGTATGACGGTGACCAACTCATATAGTTGTTGATGCGCTGTACCAGTGTACGCGTCCCATCACTATGTTTTTACATGACAAACAAAACCTTCCATGTGCTTCCGTGGCGCCCTAGGTTTACTTGGTTCCAATATGCAGACAACGTGTGCAAACGAAGCATACAGAAAGTAAGACATACAACCAGTAAATCGTTAATCTCCAAATCCTGCTTTAAACTTCAGGAAAATGAATTGGTTGTCGACCTCTTAATAGATGCGTTGCAAAGGATTTGAAACCTTGATCAGAACAGTTGGCATGCCTCTGTGCGCCAATGTGCACCACGTCTGACTTATCTATGACTTTTTTCTTTTTGTCTGTTAGCTGTTTATTTAAAAGTTTTGATGTTAGAATGCCTTCGCTTCTGTCACACTGCTGAATCCCTGCATTATGATGGGTGCATGACGCTACAGCTGGTGCGCTGTTAAAGTGTTTTGCTCACATCAGTGTTGGTCGTGTGGAAACACCTATTCTGTAATGCGCTACGGCTAACCATGTTTGTGCTTTTGTGTTGTTTGGTTGTGCCTGTGATATGGACCACGAGTCTGTATTATTATTATTATAACGTATAGGGAATGGAGATTGTTCGTCACGTTTTCATCATTAAATGTAATGGAATGATAAACAATGCTTTTTATAACCTTTTCATTTCTAGAACACGATGTTGTCTCGTGGTATCAGTAGCACACCACTGCTCAGTTAATTTGGGAAGTGGTTTTAAGATATATGACCGCTTTCCAGAAATTGTTATGTGGCAGAATTGTCAACCCGACAACCATTGTTCGACGATCGCAACAGGCTTTGTTTTATCTGCACGCCCTGATTTTTTAACACGGTGAGTTGATCGCCCGATCTGCTTCCTTCTCAGGTGGTTCTGCGATCGTTTGGGAAAATACAGGATGCCTTTCGCATGGACTGCCATTCATTTGATGAACATCGTCAACAGCGCCACGAACTTGCGACCAACAGAGGAAGCCGCCGGCGCTTCACCAAACTCGGGTTCGTGCGAAGAGCTTCGCGTGTCACCCATGCGCGCATGACGCAGCGCATGCTTATTATTCAATAGGCGTCAGTCACGTGACCCGCCGCTTCCGCTTGGCACTCGCGATCGGTGGTCGCCAACGTAGCTTGCATGCAGTTTGCCAAAAGCTTTCGCTGCATGCACAACAGGCAAAGACTTTATGTCTCGCGCGCTGTCAGTGATGGCCGTCGCTTGTTTCCGCAGCCTGGTGTTGGTTTGTGCGTTGGCGCGTGTTCACGTGAGCACATGGGGTTTCGTTGCGAGGTCGATGGTCAACTGCTGCTTCTTAACTGAATGCACTTGTGGTCTAGGCTGAACAACTTGTGTCACGGTGAGGATTCGACGTCCTGCCGTGTGACTTGTCATCAAAACCAGCTCTTGTATGAGTTTTGTGATGGTCTGCCGAAACTGCGTTGTTTCCGTCGGAACTTCAGCATTTTGTTGCTGGTGTTACAGAAAACTCCACGAAAACCTTCGGTGAATTTGTTTTTTCAGACGAGCCAAACAAGTCATCTACGACGGACGCGAACTACCGACGCAATACTTTGTCTCGAAAGTGCAGTTTGAACGAAAACGAGTTAGGAATGCTGTCTTCCTTCAAACCAGTCACCTTAACCGTGTCAAGTTTCTTCAAACAGGTTTCTCTTAAAAATTTTATTTCATTCGTATGATACCAAGCTGTAAATCTGTACAACCATTTATAAACACGAGAAATTAGTACTAGCCGCACAACTTGGGCCCTGCTGCTGTTGTTCGTGTTGAACCAAGTTTTTTTTGGTGGTTTTCCATTTTTTTCGCGAGCGCAACATTCTTCGCTGCAAATTTTCAGGAAAGTGAACGTTTGAAAGACGAAGATTTATACAAATTCTTAATTGATCTGAAGCGGCCGACCAACGTTTTGAAGCGGTTAAAATGCATACCAGGAAAAATGAAGATCGACGTGTCTCCTTGTCCGGATAATTTTCCGTACTGCATCACTCCGGATTTGCACAAGGTATATCTCAGCATTCAAACTCTTGTTGTGCTTCCATGCAACTGTTAAATTTTTCTTCCCATTGCTATAAGATTTAGCCGCATTGCTTTTCTAAAACTACAATCGTCGTATCCTTTTAAAAAACAAGAAAACAATCCGCTGCTCATGACTGGCCATTTTGCACTTATGTCCTGTTTGTTTTATAGGTGAAGCCATATCCTGACCAGCGCGGTAGGCCGACCCGCGAAATACAGGAGTTTCCTGCAGTGGATGTGTACATTCCCAACACTTCCTTCCGTAATTTGCTCTACGTCTACCCACTGAACGTCAACTTCACTAACAGGTTTGCTTAACGATTGCTGACGTATGTAGCAAGCCAGCATCGGTCACAGGCTTGCTGTTTTCCACCTTGCACTTGCGTTTTTTATTTGTTGTCATCAGCTGTAGAAGCTGACATACCTAGGTACTGCTTTCTAACTGTAAAAAATCGAACCGGTGATTGCACCATGTTTGAAACTACGTCGTTAGTCTTGAGTGGAGAAGCCACATACCACGTCTTCTCCACCGCCCGATCCGGGTTAGTAATTTTAACTACATCATCATCATCATGTCCGAACGCAACCTTTGCAAGTTAGGTCGATGCAAACCATCGGCGTTACCAAGTCCACAAAGAAAAAATATGCCAAAATTTTTTCGTCACAAAAAAACACTGGAAAAAAGCAATAAGAAATTTTCCACAGTTTTACTCAAGTTTACCGCACAATCGACCTTTCATATAAAAACATTTTAACGCGGATGTGATGTTGCTGTCATGTCTTTTCTAACAGAGCCGTACTGTAACATTCATATACCGACTGGTGAGTGGTGACCGTTATATGCATTGCTTTTGAGCAAGTGGTGTTTCGCTGTATTCACATATACTGTATATACGTTATACAATTTCAAATTCAGCAGACACTGACCAACAAGACAGGCACTTTCACATTCAACATGGCGACCTCAGAATTTAAAAAAGGTGGATATTCACAGTAGCCATACAAAAATGCTAGAATAACACTTGAATGCACACGTGGCAAAATAAAAAGCACTGCAAGGTATTTATGTTGCAAAAAGCTACAAAATCTCACAGTAAAAATACAGCCATGACATGCTGCAATATTACGGTATGTAGCAGTGATGCAGTTGAGCCCGTAACCTCCGACACCGAGACATGGTTAAAACTTCGAGACCGAGGCTTCAACAAATAATAACTCCGAGACCGAGACCTGAAAGTTCGAGATCCTAACTCAAAACTTGAAAATTTGTTACATTCGCCGAAATTTTTATAGAATACTTCAATAAAAATGTCATCACTGCTTCCAAGCTGTATGTTTGTCGATTTTTTCCCGTTTACCTATCTGTTTTGGGTTTTCTTTTCCTGCAGATTCTACAGACAGAAACGGCTGAATTATGGAAACTTTGGCTAGACCATATATTTTAAGTATACAAAGTCTCGGGACAATACGTTTGACACCGAGACCTGAAACCTTCGAGACCGAGACTCGCAAAAATGGGTCTCGAGATGAGTCTCGAGGCTTCATCACTGTCATGTTGCAGCATATCTTCATCACAGCCTTGGTGCATGTCAGCAGTAAAATTTTCCAGCATTTTTTTGGTTACTTTTCAAACCTTTACAACAGTTACGCTTCATTATAAAGTTGTCTTACTCGCAAAATTGCATCTAACATGGAAAGTTGCAACTTGTTTCTAAATTTTGTCTTAACACCTGTGACATGGCTAAGCGTCCGCGGAAACGGGAGCTCTTGTGTAAACAACGAACAGAGAGGTGTTCGATGAGTGTTTCCAATCAGAAAAGTGTTGGAAATTTAGATCAGCATTTTGCATGTCTAAAAACTTGGTTGTTGAAAGAAAAATATGCCAGTTGGTAACCAGGGTTGCGGTGCCGGAGTCGTAAGGAGTCGGAGTTTTTTTGGGTGGAGTCGGATTTTTTTGTCCGACTCCGACTCTGGAAGTCCAATTGGATCATTTTTACACCAAGCTCCTAAGTTAGGAATTCCTGTTGAAATGTTACAAGTATTTTGGAACTTTTGCTGAAACAGAGAATTTTTGTTGTGTACCACGATTTCCATTGGGTGCTAGTTGTTGCAAACTTGTTGACAGTCCAACTTCATTCATGTTATGCTAAGGCGTCGGAAATTTTGGAAAGGTCGGAATTGGTGTCGGATTCGGACATTTCACCTCCGACTCCGCAACCCTGTTGACAACACCACCGCATACCTTTACACATACGTGGCTGAAACCCTTTTTCTGCTTGCTCGTTGTTCACTTAAAAACAACGAGCTCGCCCGAAACATGTTCCGTCACAGTAAACAGAAACTAACGCGCGTCGCATCGAGAACCTCCGGAATTTTATAAACGCAATGTCTTAAAACGCAATTCTAAGATGGTGTTTTTATGCGAGCGCGTCTTTTGGTGTCACCTCAACATTTTTGGCATGTACAAAAGTATTAGTTTAAATATTCAGAGCAAACTCGCGAATCCCTTTTGAAAAACAGAAGCAAACGTGTTGAGTTACGTGGTTGCGTTGAAAAGCAGATTCTTTGTTAGCACTACAGGATACCCCGGTAATGTGTCAAATCATTTAACTTCACAACTTCCATCATGTTAATCATTGAATTTAAAATAAGTCTTGTCCACGTCCCAGGTTCATGATTCAAGTAACAATTTTATTTGCGAGTCCCAAATGCGGTAATGTGAAGTTGTTGTCTTATGCTATCTGAAAGAAAAGAGAACTTTTTGACAAGTGCCAGAAAGACAATTTTGTGCACCATTCAGGCCATGGTTGGCTTTGTGCGCAATGTTATCTTGTAAATCGTTCGTTTTTTTCGTGTTAACGTTTGACTTTCGAGGTCTCATGTTACCACAGCAACTATGCTTCCAAGAGCGGTTTTCTGCGTTCTGTCTTCAGTCATTTTTTTGTGTCCTTTGGTGGTTGCTGCTGCTGCTGATCGTTTTGTGCCCTGCTGCAGTCCTTGTGTTTCGAGGCAGATACCGAAATTGTTTTGATGCAGTCACATCGCGCCTCGAGTGAAGTTTTAACGTCTACTATGTTTCCAGTTAAATAGCATTTAACAAGGCAAAAGGCCAACTATTCGGAAATAGAACGTGATAGACTACTTTCAGTCCGCTTCACAAAACTATGTAGTTAAGTTCTTTGAAAAGAAAGATCTAATCTTAGCCAGGATCGTGATGGTTTAGTGCACTTCCTTGGTTTATTTGTTGTGCGGTTTACTTTGACCGGAAAGTTTTCGTTGACTTCGGGGAATTTCGCTCCAACCCTCCGTGGTTTCGCACCTGGTGACTTCGTGCGTGCGCAGTGATGCATTACCTTCCACAAGGCTTGTCTGTTGCAGACCAAGTCATGCGCGGAACATTGCGATCAAGGTTCAGGTTCTTGACTCGGAAGAACCTTCCAACGCGTTGCCGGTCATATACGGGAAATCACATGGACCAGAGTTTTTGACTGAGGCCTACACAGCTGTGACGTACCACAACAAGTAATTTGATGAGTTCGTAATAAATGGTCATAAACCCACATGTGCGTTTTTCACGCTTTAGACATGGGAGGTAGATATGTTGAAATACGATCGTTTTCTAAAGTGCACACTTAAAATCTTTGCTTCACCTTATACACACAGAAACCCCGATTTTTATGAAGAAATCAAAATCCAGCTGCCGAACAAACTGACGAGTCGTCACCACCTTCTCTTTTCATTCTTCCACGTCAGTTGTCAGAAGAAACAAGATCTTACTCCTACAGAAACGCACATTGGATATGCGGTAAGCTACACGTATCACCCAGCTCAGTGATGTTTGTGCATTGCCATGGAAGTAAAAAAAGGCTGTTCTCCATTCATGCGGTTGCTATGTACACTGGTGCAAGCGTAATTTAAATCAACAGTGAAGTAACTGTGCTGCGATAAATGGCGTCATTGGTTCATCCTGTGCTGCTACCGCATGCAGACAGGTTTGAAGAAAGTACCTTTCATAATATTGCAATTCCAGGTCACAAAGATGCGGAAATCAAGCTACTGTTAGTTTATGCTTGTTGCACCCGGTCGCTGTTTCACAAAACGCACTTCCATATTTTCAGGCCTTTTTGCTTGTCTTTTTCCCGATATAAAATAAGGCTTGTTTTGTAAAGTTTGTAACAGGGCTGCGGAGTCGCAAGAGTCGGAAGTTTTTCAGGGAGTCGGATTCCTAACAACACTAGGAGTCAATTTGGATCGTTTTTTACGTCACACTCTGTTGGGAATTACTGTTGAAATGGTACAATACGAAACTTGTGTTGAAAGAGAGAATTCTTGCTGTGTACTACGATTTCCATTGATTGGAAGTTGCTACAAAGTTGTTGACAACCAAACTTCATTCACTTTATCTGAAGTATATAGTTGGAGTCAGAAATTTTGTAAAGGTCAGACATTTTACCTCCGAATCCACAACCCTGCTTTGTAAATCTGACCCTCTGATGACACGAGGCGTAATCAGTAGAAACGCGTCTGCTGCAAAAACACAAACAACTGCGGAAGTATGTCTGATTTTGAAAGATATCGCAGCTGAGTTTGTTTTGCATCCTGAAAGCAGAACATGCGAGGATCAGGATGCAGGAGCAGGAAGTGACGGCCGCAGCTGTCTTTGGGTCACTGCCAGTACAAAGCAACTGAAATACTTACTGTTGGACAAAGCAAAGAGCTGTAAAAAATGTAGCAGCGACAAGGAATATGACTGTGAAAGCAAAAGTATCTCAAATAAAAATAAAAACGTTTGTAGAAAGCAACGGGAGCTAAAGCAATTTACTGAGCAACTAAAGGATTTTCTGTAGTACAAATTCGCACAAAGTTGTAGAGAACACAAAAAGTACAAACTGAGACACAACTGCGAAAGCAAAAGAGCATCTCAAATAAGAATAAAGACATTAAAGAAATATACTACACCACAAATTAAAAATTACGAAACACACAAAAAACAAACCATATTCCAAACTTGATTAGCGTCAAAGTCAGAGTTTAAAGATTTGTGAAGGTACCACGACATCTGCATAAAAATAAAATCGCGTTGCGACTATTGAAACTAACGAATTTCTTCGTTGGGAAAGGTTGGGAAGCCGTTTTTGAAACAACGAAAACGTTTCATTTGAGCAACTCTGTAATGTTTCATTGTTTATGCCGCGTATTTTCCGGGCTGAGATAAAGTCGTGCAACTGTCACAGGGTAGCGCCAATCCCAGTAGCTCCATTACTGTTTGCACAGTGGCTTCCGATTCTCCACGGCGGTCGTTTGCGTATTGGCGAGGCTCAGCTGCCTGTGTCAGCGGAAAGACTCCCCCCTCACTACTCCATTCATTCTCCGGAAGCGTCGCTGCCCGGAGTGAAGTGGATCGACGGACACAAACCGATTTTCAGGTATATTGATCATCAATCAACCAACGCCAGGTTGATCGCGCTCTTTTGGCCAATTTTGTATTCGACCTGACCAGTGTTACCGGTTGATTCGTTTTCATGGTGCTCGATTGTACATCGTGTGAATTTCTCCGTTCGGAATTTTCCTGCAATGCAGGAATTATCTGCGAGGTGTGCTGCACATTTTGCAAAGATTTCATTGTCGCTGTTCCTCTCCTTGCAGCGTCTCCATGCAGTGCGCTTCAACGGTGCACATGCCTGATCGGCATTTGGAAACTTTCTTCGGCATTTGTCAGCTGATTGAACATCCACCTGCTAATGGGTAAGTGCTGTTTGCAAGCAGCGATTTCGATCAGTTCTGGTTACTGAGAGGCTCCTTTGCATGCCTGGGTTAATGTAACTTACTTAAAAAATCTTTTCAAAAAAAAGGTTAAAAGAAAACAACTGTTGTAATATATTAAATTTGAAGTGGGGTTGTGTTGAACAAATCCTCTGATAATAATAGATGTAAGCCTGCAACCTGCTTTGGAAATCTTCTACCGTGGTAATGGCCAAGTAGAACCCGCAAACATCCACCACTGTTTTCGACTGGCCGTGCAAACCATCAGCTTGCTTGCTTGCTTGGTCTTTGACTTGGTGTACAAAGTGTAGCGGTTTTAATCTTTCACCCCCATTCACATTCTCGTTTAAGAACAAAAGTTACCGCAGTTGATTTTTAATTCGATAATTTGCTTGCCTGGCTGCGCAGAATTCACGGCACAAAACTTGCTGATGGGACACGTGTCGATGACATAGAAGCAGAGCTGAAGCGGTCAATGACGTCAGTGGCGAAAGATTCTCGCTTGCAGCCTCTCATCAGTTTCTTATATGTGCTGCTGGACAAACTGGTTAAACTGCTCATCCGACCTCCGGTGATATCAGGACAAATAGGTGTGTGATGAAGTTTTTGCGGAGCGGAAGTAGAAATGTCGTCTTACGCGCTTAATTCGAATTTTGTGACACTGCATATGACGAAATAAAAAACCTGACGCGATTTCCGTCAGTGAAGACGTGATAGCAGGAAGTAGCAGACTAACTACTGTCGTCATAGTGCATCCTGTTGATCAAAACATGGTTTAGGGTTTCCATACCAACAAAGATTTGCTTTCACGTTTGCACATTAACAGGAATTTGTAAATTTTATCCGTGAGTAACACGCCCACGCATTGTTGCATTCGTTAATTTTTGTTACACACCTTCCGATTCGGTTCATTCGACATGCGATGATTTTAAGAATTCTCCCTACGCATCAAACTCGTGTACAATGTGACTCCCTAAAAACGAGATGCTGTGCTAAAGTTTATACGATGAAGTGCATGAATTGGTTACCACCAGTGCAATGCGCATTTTCCTTGCTCTACCTGTCAGATCAACGCTCATGCGTCAATCGTCCGGCGCTCGAAGTTCTAGCTCGTTTTCTCGTCTCTACAGTGAATATGGGGCAGTCTTGCCTCGAGTCGATGGTCCTGCTTTGCCATCGTCTGCACCAGTCATCGGAATTCTCCACGGACCGTCATCAGCGCAACATTTTCTTGAGCGCATACGCTCGACACGTCTTCACCGTTCCGTCTTTTGAAAGGAGCGCGGGAGATGCAAGTGACACCGACGATGTCACGCCCATCAGCAGGGGATCACACTTCGCTACTATGACAAGGTTAGATGTTAAATATCGTGCGTGCACGGGGCGTTGTGCAGTGCGTGATCGATCCCCGCATCAACTGTAGCAGTTGCGACACACTTCACAGTTCCTGCCTCCGTTAGTGGTTTCGTTGCGCTCTCATCGTTGCGTTCGTTTGTATTGGATACAGAGTACAACGCTGACGCGTCTTTGTCATGAAGAGCAGGCGAGGCTGAGCCCTTGCTCTCGTGATCGTATTTCTGTTTTTGATTTTCAACAAATATGTATTGTTAGGCTTAACAAATCACCCTTGTCTTAAGTGTACACTCACATCGTGCGAGTGCTTTTGTGGTACTATGTCGTGCAGTGTGTAGCTGTAAGGACTGACGCCCTAAACAAGACAGCAACCGTTTAACCGACCAACAATCTGTCAGATTGACCAACCACTTGCGCTTTATTCTGCACAGGCAAGACAGACGGAAGCGACCGAGCGTGACCAAAGTTAATTTCTTCATAAGCAGCAGCAACCCTGACCTAAGCAACATGTCCAGTCCTGACGATGTGATGGAAGAAAATGCGAAGCCGAATGGTCAGTACGTGAATGCGCTCGCATCTTCTACATAAGGGCACACAGTGAATGGCTCTTGCATATGAATGGCGCTAACGTTAAATGAGAAGTAGAAATTGACGCCGTCCTGGTTATGACGAAATCCTCTGATAGAAACTAGTTGTACATTAGCGGGATGCTGAAAGGCATAGGGCTGTTTGGACGGCAGTCCTTACGCCAAATGAAATTGCTGGTAGAAGAAGCAGCAGGAGCCGGAAATATTGGCGTTTTCTCAGTGGATTTTGTTTCAGATCGTACCTCTTCACGAAGGTTTTCTTCTGAACCAAATAATCCGTCTATGAAGCTTTCTACGAACTTTCGTGATATTCGCAAAGTTACCGCTTCAATGCGACCGGCTGCATGAGTTTCGTTTCATTTGTTCTGGGGATGTTTCGTTGCGCTGCCGGCAACCCCATGAATGGGAAATATTTTTTGCGACTCGCATTCAAGACGTTTTTCAGGCGAAGAAGAGGATCGATCCTTTGTTCGTTTGTCTGCGACCAGATCGTCGTTAGTGGAGCAGGGCGCGCGGCAGCAAATGGACGGCACAGGCATAAGGTCTGTCTCGCACAAGATTTTTCACGAAGAGATCGTTCTGCTATTCGTCGTTTCCAGCGGAAATGTGAAGGTCGGCTGAGAATGGAATGCTAACGTTAAATAATGCAGTATTTTGGATCGTTGTAATATAATGTAATTATGATTAGAACTGTTTAAGTTTCAAACGTCGTAATGGGCAGCACACCAAATGCAAATTGCATCCTGATACTACTTTTGTAAATACTGTAAGCGAAACGTGCAAGACGCGCCATCTCAAAGATCCATTAACTTGCTTTTAAAGCCGTTCCAACTCACTTTTGAACACTATTTCAGATAAAATTTTTCAATATAGCTTTGTGAAAATTTTAACGATGTTGATTTATGCTTCCTTCTTCAATGCAGGAGACTGCCTTGCAGAACGCCTGGTTCCTGTTGGAACTTGTTGTCAAAAGCATGACGCAGTACTTGCATGAAACTGGCCTTTTGGTTGCGTCACGACGACACAGGTTTTCGGTTCGATTCCAAGATGATCTTGAGCGGTTGGTGAAGATGATCTCTAGTGAGATATGCAGCCGATATGGCCGAGTAAGTTTTTTCTAATTTGCAGTGTGTTTCCACTAAATGCAAGTGACTAAAGTTCAACCACAGAAGGGAATGCTCATCGCGACTGAAAGTTTTTCTCAGCTTGGCGTAAGATCGAAATAAGCACCTTAAAAAACGCAGGAATTAAAGGAATAAAACATGTTCACTTGGAAGTATCATTTTTAGAAATAAGGAAAATGGCCTATGATGACAGTGGTGGTCAGAGATGGTGTTTTTTGTTCCTGATATGTTGTTGTGGTTATGAGTAGAGCACTTACATCCCGCAGTTTTCTTTCCACCGTGTGCCAGGCAAGAATGCCAATTTACAAGGTCTTCGTGATACCCGGCCTGGAACTTTCGACCCATCAGCGTCGAAGCGGACACACTTGCCACTAGGCCACGGGCTAGTAGGATATGAGTAAATACACTTGATACCGTAGAAGCCATGTTTGTTGATGATCAACAGAATGGACTTCAGAAATGCTGGCATACATGCAAAAGTCGTTCGAACTAAATTGTGCGTGAAATTGTCAACTGCATAATTCACTCATGCTGTGAAAAAACTGAGTTTAATCTTTTGAAAACATTTCATTGCAGGACTATGATTTTATCGAGCGCTTAAACTGTAGTTTGGCATTCTTCATCAAGGACCTTCTGTCAATCATGGACCGTGGTTTTGTGTTCCACCTCCTGTTCGTTTACTGCAATCAGGTACAGAAAAACTAGATTTCTACGTTTCACGTCTATTTTGAAACATATTAGATCAACTGGAAAGCAAAGTTGCATTTGAAACGAAGTACAGAGCCGTGCTTTTTGAATATCAGAGTTGCTGTCTGTCCGTTCCAGTTGTTTTGTGATTTCAACTGATACGAGCGTTGTTTTTGATCACCTTCGTTCTTGCGGTTTCACAGGTGAGCGACAAGTTGGCATCGCGGTTGAATACATCGCCAGCTTCCCTTCTTCAACTGCGACTATCTTTTCTTCGCGTCGTGTGCAGCCATGAGCATTATGTCACGCTCAACCTTCCTTTCTCGATACCCCCAACACCATCTTCACCTACTCCCAGCATTAGCTCCACTGCCTCATCGTAAGTTGCATAATTTTCTTGCTCCATGGAAGTTTGATTGTTTGCGTTGATCTGGGTTACAATAAATAGTGACCAGGAATAGTTGTGCGTGGTAAGGTGCCTTCACTGAAGACAATATTTTCATTAAAGAATGAATTGATTGAAAGATAATCCTCGATTATTTTTGCATGTTAGGATCTGCTCAACTGTAATTCGGTTGCTTTATTTTTTTTTATCTTTTTCAGTGTCATCTCCAATGACTTGCTGAAGTCGTCTTCACGTTACGACCTAAGCGAGAAGTTCATGCGACAACACTACCTCGCAGGTCTACTCTTGTCCGATATCAAGTGAGTGCTTCTTATCGTTCCGCCCTTCATACTGTTGCAACCTCTCCGCTGGCGTTGCGTTGAATGTGCGATTCACCACGAACGGGATCTGCGTGAAGAATAACACCCATATATGTGGCGCGAACAAGCATTAATAGAGTGATCATGGCATGTGACCTCTATTGTTACTTGGCACCACAGTGTGAAGCTTCGCGCACTTGCCGCACGGCTTTACGATCGCAACAATACCATCCTGCGTCTTCAGATCACCCGCTCGTTCATGGCAAACTTTTCTTGAGCCAAGATCCAGTGACACCGATGATTGTTGTTGTTGCCAGGTTGTCGTTCGATCTGGCAGAACAAGGCCAAGCATCTCTTGGCAAAGTTCAGTTGTATGCGTTGACCACCCTGAGGAACTTGATGGCCAGTCACGATGCCGACTCTAGGCTACGTTTGCCCGAGGTGACTTACCTTCGTAGACAGCATCGCATACATACTGTAAATTGTTTTCAACTCAATCATGTTTTAAACACTCGTGAAGTCTTGATTGTCGGACTTTTTAAGAAAGTAACTTCGTTTCTGCTTTTTTCAGTCGACATTAAATACCTTTGTTCAGTCAAAGATGCGCAGTGGCTTTTTCCGAATATTTCGTGCAGTGATCGCAAAAGCAAGTCGCTTGCAGACGTGTTTTGTCAAACTTAGGTCGGTTCGCTTTGTTTAACCGCGTTAATGCCATACGGAGGAACACCAACATCAGCGGATATGAACTGTTTAGGCAAAGAAAGCGATCGCTGCCCTCTACGTCCCGCTGCTGTCGATATCGGTGAGAGCTTTGCAATTCGCCCACTCTTTCTCTGAACAAGACAAGACGCCGATGTATGAAGACGGAATGATCAGCTCGTCTGTTGCGTCCGCAATTGCGAATCCATCGCCTCAGTTAACGCGCGCCAACACTTCGACCAATCTCAATTCGCCGGTAACTGAAAACTTTTGATACGTCATCTTGCAGTTACTGTTTGATTTGTTGTCTTTCAAACTGCATGGTTACGCAGCGAATACGAGTTTGCTGCTTACCGTCCGTGACGCGCGTGTTTGACAGCCTTATAATGTTTTCACAGCAAATGAGCACGGAGAGCACGCGCACGATGTTGGTGTGTTTCTTGTGGCTGCTGAAAAACACCGACGCAGCCACTTTAAGATCGTGGTGGACGTCCCTCACTACCAACCATCTTGTTGCCGTCCTTGATCTGCTTTACATTTCCATCTCGTGCTTTGAATACAAGGTCAGTTTCTCCTCATCCTGACATGCACCGCAGTAGGGTTTGGCTTCGGAAAAGATTTTCCAGTTAAATCGAAGTCAGATGACTGCTTCAGGTAAAACAAAAACGAGATGAAACTTACACGGCTTGCAGAAAACACCTTCGTTTCGCCCGAGAGTCGACGCTGCTGGCGTCATTGCTTCGTGCGGTGGAATTGATATTGCGAAACCAAACTTAATTGCTTTTCGCCGAAATTTGCTGATTTATTTGCAGATTTTTTGTTGAACATCGTCTCTTTTGTTCGACCACAGGTCGTTCCGTTCGGACGCACTGACACGATGAGAAGCTCCATGAAGAGCGTTACTCGGAAGAAAGACAACAAGAGTCGTCTCCAGGAGGCTATTCTTGGAGAGTCGTCAGCTCGCCGCGAGCTGTTGCTGCGACGTCGAGGAGGTAGAGTGGCGCCAAAAGCTCTTTTCTGTTTGCAAACAGTTACGTTCCAAACGATGGATTTTTTTTCAGAAAAAGCGGCCACTCTCGGACATACCGGAGCAAAAGATGGTTTGAGGTGGCGGAAAGATCAAACGGAATGGAAGCAAGTCAAGCATGAGAGGATGAAGCAAAACCTGGAAGATTCTTCATTAGGAAGAAATTTTTCTGCCGGTAATTGTAATGTATTTCAGAGAACGTCATATGCCCAACCCCCTTGCAGATACCTCGTGCGTTTTTCTGCTAAAGTGCAGCTGGTATCAGCTGCATCTGTCCAGCTCTTATTCCACTGGTGAATAACATGCGACCACGTGACAATGCAGACAATGTTGACGAGGTCTTAAGGTTTGCCACAAGAATGCCCGACAGCTCCTATGCCATTCATAGTTGATGTGATGGTTCCTGTGGCAACATTTCATTCCGTTGCAGAGGCGTCGATGATCGTGATCGACACGTTGGAAAACATCGTTGAGATGGCCACTGAGATGACGGACGGCACTGGCACCTCGCAAGTCCTGTCGTGCGCTTTGCGTGTTCTGCTCCACTGCTTCTCTAAACGACAGAGCGTCGCGGTCTTGCAGCACATATTCGCTATCCAGAGGTCGATGGTGGCAAAGGTACCTTGGGATGTCGTTGATTACGTCTTTGCTTTCGATCATCCGTAAATTGTGCTGCGGGAAAAAATTGAAGGCGAGCTCTAAAGCGTGTTAGCAAATAAAACGTTTGGTCGTCATTCATGGCAAGGAATACATCTTTTCGTGAGAAAAATTTCGATTCTATTCGCAATCTCTTGGAACTTGCTTAAAAGTTGTTAATTAATCTTTTTAGCTCTGCTTTTTCAGTGAAGTAATAAAAGACTTTATTCCACAAAGCGGTTGCCCGGCATCATCACCGGCGTTTTGTGTGAATATGTTCAGCGTGAGGCCGAGATGTTCTTTCTATTCTTTCTGTTCGTGTTTTTCGACTCAGTTCGTTGTTTCGTATTTCGTTTCAAGTTCCCTGAACTCGTGTTCGAGGAAGAGACCGAGCAGTGCGCCGAACTGACGCTCCGGCTCCTGGAGAAATGCAGCAGCAACGCGGCACCGGTCCGAGTGAACGCTGCGGCGTCGCTCTACATGCTTATGCGTCATAACTTCTCGATGGGCAGCGTACGTATTATTTGAGAACACACTTTGTCTTTGCGCCGATACCTGGCGAATGCGCACCGTTGAAATTGAGGTGCAGTGCTCTTTCGATTGCGTTGTTGTTTGAAGCTGGCGTTCTGAACGGGTTGTGCCAAGCAACCTGACACATTGTGGGTTGAGAAGTCCTGACATCAAAATGTCATCATGGTGTTTGCAGATGTTGTTCCACGCGTCTTCCTGTGACGTTGTACGTTTTTTCAGACCTTCGCTCGAGTCAAGATGCAGATAACGATGTCGATGTCGTCACTTGTGGGTGTCTCGCACAGCTTCGATGAAGAGTATTTGCGTCGGTCACTGAAGACCATCCTGTCTTACGCGGAAATTGATAGCGAACTTGAAGGCACCTCCTTTCCTGAGCAGGTTGGTTTGTTGCTTCTGATACGGAAGTTGCGAGGGTTTTTGCAGAGTTCAAGAACTATGTTTTCTTTGAAACTGAACCCATAAACTGTTGTTGCATTGAAAACTTCGAAATGAATTTTTATTTTTGACAACGAAACCTTTCGCAATTTGTTTTACAGGTCCGTGATCTCGTCTTTAACTTGCACATGATTCTTTCTGACACTGTGAAAATGAAAGAGCACAAAGAAGACCCGGAAATGCTGATNGACCTGATGTACAGAATAGCGAAAGGATATCAAAACTCGCCCGACCTCCGGTTGACATGGCTNCAAAACATGGCCAACCAGCATTCGGAGGTACCTTTCCTCACCTATTGTCGCTTACGATCAATTGATTATGTTATGTACATATGGACATAATAACTTCAAACCTCGTGGATCTGTTTGCCTTTTCTTGAACATGCCTGCCTACCTTAGCTTTGGATTGTTACCATGTCTCATTGCCTTTGCAAACTAGGCCATGAGCTTTATCGTCGCTATGTGATGTTAATTTTTTGCGAAGTGGCCCAAGGTATCGACGGTATGTGGGCCGATGTTATTTCCGAGGCATTTGGACTCGAAGAAAAGTGACAGGCGTTCACCATCGTCATAAACATTCACTGATTTTGCTTGGAAACACATTTTGTGTTTATTTGAACCTGCTTCTCGACGATCATCAACGCGAAAGCCTGTTTTAAGTAATTTTCGATGGGCAGATAGGATATTGAAGATCTGAAACAGAGTCGTTGTCCGTTGAACTGTTTTAGCGATTCAGCATTCGGGTCGGGTTCTAGTCTATTGCCTTCACCCTTCTGTTGTTATATCATTGCACATCAACGTTTCTTTACTTCATTTGTTACTGTTTCCAAAGTTGTGTGTTGTTTTGTATTATATTTACTAATAGAATGAGATGCTAATGTTGAAAACCATGGTGTAAACGCAAAGTAACAGCTCCACAGTTTATCGCAACCATGATCTGCTCTGCTAGCGACACCCTCAACCCCGTGCTGAGCGCAAACACTCTGCTTGTATTGCGTTTGTTGATACGTGTTTGATCACTGCAGACTTTTTTACGTCTCGCAGCGGAAGAACCAAGCTGAGGCGGGAATGTGCTTACTTCACTGTGCAGCTCTTGTAGCGGAGTACCTGTCGATGATAGAGTACAAAACTCATTTGCCGATCGGCTGTGTTTCTTTTGAGGTGAGCGTTGCGTGATATAGCTGCTGCGGGTGAAAGTTTTCCAAAACAAAAATTGTAAACACCCAAACTATTACAGTGAAGTTGAAGTAGAGCCAGGTTTTACAGCAGATGGTGTGTTCTCTACGACGCAGCATTGATTTTTGAGGCATGATGGTGATTTTGTTGATCCTGTGTTCAGTGTTTTTGACGACAGCTCGCGACATAAAACATGCAAAAAGTATTTTCAGATTTCACTTCGATCAACCGGCTTATTAGTCCAGAGCCAGCAACGATGTTAAAATTGCGTGTGTTGTGCATGTACGGTAATTGTAAAATATGGTTAGAACAGTGTATTCTCACGCCTAAACACTGGGTTGCATAAAAATCCTGCCATTCGTGTTGTGTGCAATTGTCACAATGCAACTCCATAGATCGGTTTTTGACATTGGCTGTTTGGGTGACGTAACGCATACTCATTGCCTAAGTGTTGTGAACACCCGTTACCTCCACGAGATACGTTGCGATACAGTTGCATGCATTTCAATCATTCTGTGGCTGTGAAATATGTTCCGGCTGATGTATGAGCTGTTTGTGTGAGATCATGTCGCTGTTCGCTGAGAAGTTCCTGGTCTCGTGTTTCCTCATCTGTTTTACGTGTGGTGAGAGACTATCACCATCTCGTTGGTTGCGTTGTCGTGGTTTTAAACCTGGAAACAAGCACGATCAAAAGTACCAGTTTGTTCCAAGTCCATTGTGAGAGATGTGCTGCTAGACGCAAAAAAACGATGGTACCGTGATTGATGGTGCCATTGTTGTAAACACCTCATCGCAACAGCTCGTGGCCCACTTGCGAACCGCTTGATTGAGTAACGTTGTAGACCAAGCGTGAGGCTTGCACTCAACACCATGATGCGCTTCTTCGGATGCGTTGCTGCGTTTGATAATTACAGTATGTGTGTCTTCGGCGCAGAAAATCACGGGCAACATTTTAGAAGAAAGTGCGGTGTCCGATGATGTGTTGAACACAAAAACCGACGAAGTTTGCTCGGAGAAGTACTTCTCACCGGCCGGTCTCACCGCCATTCTCGAGCAAGCCGCTCAAACTTTTTACCAGGTATGTCAGTGCATCGTTCCGCGAAGGTTTTGCTTTGCTGTCATCTACTGCCATTGCATTGCGTGAGAACGTAAACTGCACGCTTTTCATCACATGCTTCATGGCGACTGGCCGAAGGCTTTACGGCGTCTATCCCAACTATCATGCCGACTTGCTGTCAGAATTTATCAAATATATGGAGTAGGTTGCAGACTCCTGACTTGCAAGCAAAAGAAGTTTTTCCTCATTGTTTTCCTTCGAACTCCATAGCAACCCTATCTGGGGTTTTGTGGCAACTTTTCATGAATCTGCGTTTCATTGTATCATAAACCACCTGTAAAGTTACGCTCCACAGTTGCAGCACAGAATTCCTTTGTCCGCGCCTGCTGCCCGTTACATGTTGACACATAGGCTACTGTTTGGTAATGGATTATATCAAACGGTGCGAGGGCTTTGTATTTTCGTTGTTCACTTTATACATTAAAGTTAAAAATCAGCTGAAGGTTTAAAAACAGCGTCGTTTGCGGAATTGCGTTTTGTCGTTGTTGAAAGTTTTCTATCTGAAAAGTGTGATATTCACGGCGTTGTATTTCAAAACCTTTTTTTAAAGCACTCGCATTTTCAAACTTCGCGCTAGTAGGAAAAGCATTTTGGGACGCACAGAATTTTTCACGGATAATGATGTCGTCTGCAAAAATATATTATATTACAGTAAGTCTTTGCTACAGTTGCGTTGCAAGCGATGCAGCGATGGTGGCTTTTGTTCGTATCTATTTTTAGTAATATTTTGTTGATCCCGGTCCCGAGCGGTGCTTTTCTACTGAAACTTCTTTGATNAACAGTTCTGTCCAATTACTTGCTTGCAGTGCTCGCCTGTCCGATCTTCTCGCGCACCTTGTTCTACTCGANCTTGNATATCAGGCTGCAATTGCTTTGCAGGGCGGCCTGCATGAAGTGGTCGATATGATTTATCAGATCCTCATTCCGATCTATGAGAACAGCAAAGACTACAAGAAGCTTTCTCAGTTGCACGGCAAACTGAAAGAATGTTTTGCGAAGATCAGCAGCCAGGTGGGTCGTCAGTGCAAACTGACTCGTGCGGGTCGTTCACGAAGCGAGAGCACGAGTTTGTCGAGTTGCTCNGGTATTGTTTTTAACGAGTTCTGTTTCGTCGGTAGCTGCGACCGCCTCCATGGAAACGCGATTCGAGCGACCCGGCCGCTGATCGATTCCTGTGTTTTGCATTCCGCTTCTGCGGTTGCAAGTGCCTGCGAGAAGACTCACTGCAGCGTTGAGCATTTATTAAGTTTGCGCAGAAGCTGTGGTTGTTAATGGCTAATTTACTCTTATACCTTGCCTCTGGCGCAAAAAAAATTAGGATTTTGTTTGCAAATCTCCTGAAGATCATTTGACGCTGGCAATTTGATATAAAACAAGATGAAACTAGCTCAAAAATTCGGAAGCCATTGAAAGATTCTTGGTTAAAAATGGCACTGAAGACAGCTTAAAGCTTAAACAAGAAGCGCGCTGGTGCATCGTAAGATTTTGATTTTACGAATATATCGTGCAGATTTGCTTCCCTGACTAGAGGCCGCGTAAATACCGGGCTGCTTCATTGGTACAAACGTGTTATCGAGGTGTGGAAGAACACAATGCTGTTGGCAACGCAAGTGCGCTCCTCAAAACTCTTGTTAAATGTTAGGATCTCCACTGTTACACACCAAGCAAGTGGTTTTACAGGAACACGAACAAGATGGTTTTGAATTTGCTGTAAATTTGCTTCATAACTTTCCTTCCAATGCAAATGGTCAAATAAATAAAGCGTAACCGAACATATATGTATCCACCACTGGTGGAACCATTTCGCTGACAACCACTGCAGTCGCACGAATCAGATGATCTTTTGCCCAGTGTTGGATAAGATCCTGGCGTGTCTTTGGCATGCGATGCGCATTTGAGGTGGACGATGTATTACGTCAGTTTTCGCCAATGGTGTTTCGTAATGCACCCACAAAGCGAGCGGTCAAGTTCGTACAAGTTTCGGAAGTTCATTGAGAAAAGCCTTGTTTTTTCTCCAATGCATGGACGAGAAAAAGGAGAAACTTCCACCTCTGTAAACATGCCTCTTGTGCAACATTGACGGCGCATTACTCAATAAACGGCCTAAAATGCATCATAGCAAGAATGCCTTTCTTTTAGGCTGTCTGGCATTTCACCGAATGAAGTGCTTCACATGAATGCGTCTTTTTTGTTGCAAAGACCAATCAGGATTGTTCGCATTCGTACAAGAAGTGCTGCTAAGTAATTACGTTCAGGTCTAATCCGAAAAAAGCATGATGTTTTTGTGTTGGGGTTAATTCACCCACTTGTTTAGGCAAATGTTAATCTGCGCATGCTGCTGCTCTTCACCTTTTAACACGCCAATCATAATTTTTTTCTCGGTATTTGTTGGTAGCTGTTCATCATTTTAATTTCTCTTTTCATTGTTATTTTCATTTTTGTTTTTAAACTCATCGGAATGCGATCATGCAGAGCACGTATGACGGCTGGGAGGTAGGTTTGTTCTCTCACTACTTTTTCCAGTGTCTGGTGAGTTTGTTGATGTCCGCGAAATAAATGTGAGGACGTGAAGTGAACCGGGGTTGATTCCAAACAGGAATAAGATTTCTGGAAGGATTCAACGGAGCAGGGCGTCTGCGGTGATCCGCATTCGTCTGAGAACGGCGACGCAGTGAAACAAATTGTTCTGAATCTCACGACCGAGTAAATCGTCGTCGGTCGAAGCTTAGAAATTTGAACAGTTTCTCGAGAACAAAACCTCATCCAACACATCGCATGCTTCTGAATATTTACATCTCTTGCACTATACGTTGTTATGCAAATTGATCAAGCAAGTTTTTTTTTAACGATGTTTCTTTGATCGTTGTTATGTTAACTTTGGGTATATGATAGTTTACACAAATAATTTGTCATGTGTCTTTATAAACTGAAACCAAAAATGTCAAGCAGTGATGTTACGTAAACATTCCGTCTGATAGTTATTCACAGAAGACAGCAACGATTGAATCACTTAACCACAGCATTTTGCACAAACAACCAAATGTTTTTTCACCAGAACATGCTTTTTTCCTTAAAGTTACGAAGTTTCTACTTTTTGAAAAGCGTTAACCTGTTGTGACGCGCTTCTGATCGTAGTTTTGCAGCAACGAAATTGCCACCCCTGTTTGATGCGCTCTTTCCAGCTATAATCAACCACCCTACTTTTCATTTCCGAGTTATTGCTATATGTTGATTGAGATTATGAATCGAACATCGATATCTGTGGAACGATGCGCAGTGACGAGGGAGCTAAGCGCAAAATCCAACCGGCCCCCAATTTCTTCAACTTCTAAACAAATATAGTAGAATTGTCCTATAACGTCACTTCAAGGGATCGGAGAAAAAGCGTCATTATAGGCGAACTGTCGTTATAGCCGAACTACGATAAATCGTTACTTAAATTGTTATTTGGTTCAATGTCAAAGCCTGGTAAGGGTTAAAAATGTTATTGGATTAGGATTGCCTCTAATGTATCGTGTTTTCGCGCATGCTATCATAACCAAAAGTTAGAAATTTTTTTTCTTTAATTTTCGAAACTGTAGTCAACGTCGTTGTTGGAGTATCGAAATATTTTGCAAGTTTTTCTCCTTTCGTATAATTTTCGCTATTTTGCGAAACAACGATGTTATACTTCTTCCGTATGCTGCTTCTTCTGTTCAACAATTTACGCACTGCTCCAACAAGACTCTCGATCAAACTGACTACAGTCGCAACAATCCGTAAAACTATGCGCTGCAGTGAAACTCATGTAAGGATTTACCTCCACTGCTGCTGATGGCAGAATCCTTGACGTCATTCTCACCTCACGCCTGTCACAGCTCAAGGATTGACCGTTTTAACTTAACTGCGTTCGTATTCTGTCAAAAGATTAATGTGGTGGCTCCACATAGCCGAGCTTACAATTCAAACTAAAGAAAACTTGCAACTGTCGTTATAAACAAACAAAATATTCTGCGGGGACCGACAAAAAGCGACGATATAGCCCAAGTCGTTACAGCCGAACTCGAATGCACATAAAACATCGGAATTCTTCCAGAACCGACGAAAAAGGGTCGTTATTGGCAAAAACTGTCGTTACAGCCGAAGTCATAGGCGAATTCTACTGTATAACCAACTGGTGCAAGTTTGGTCTCAGTATTTTGCTGTACGTAATTTGCAGCAATTAACCTGGGACTCGAAACGCTCCTGCAGCAACTGTTCGGTTGTCGTTTACTATTTGCCTAAGTCAGTTTTCCTAAAATGAAAAAGCTTCATTTTTTTGGTTTATTTCTCTNGGATCGATAGTTCGGGAGTTCCAATGAGNAATATTTTTTGTGCTAGAGATTACACAGAATATGGGAAACGCTGCTGTCGAGTTAAGTGAAATGAAAAAACTTNATTTCTCCCTTACACTCCTAAAATTGAACTTGGTTCACTTCACGTCGCTTGTTTTACTTAGCCTGTTTTAGTAGTCCATTATGATTAAACCGATAATTGGTTTTGCGATCAGTGGCAATTGATAATAACAATGCTCGTAGCATTGTGGTAATGTTGTGGTGTACGAATGTTTACTTCTATCACATTGAGTTTGTATTAATTTTTCGAGTTCTTGTTATTGGTGCGGTTACCCCGGAATTGCTTTTGATGATAATTCTTAGTTTAATCTGCTTTGGGTAAAAACATACTTTTTATGACAATGGAATCGCTTAAGCCTACGAAAAAACATGCAGATTTTTCTTCAAACCGTTAATTAAGGTGAATCTGTTTCATAGAAAAGAAATAAGAATTGCGCAAAAGGTGCTTCACCATGCATAAAAATATGAAATTGTTGGTTGTGGCGTCAAAAAGTCCTTTTAAACAAACTGCACAAGCTTGGGACATACATTCATTTATAAAGTGTCTTAATGAAATCCTTAATGCAGTGTTTTTCAAGCTTTTATGAACACTTTGGTCGTAACTCTCGTAATATATATGGAATATTCAAACTGGTGATAGTGGGTAATTACTTCCATGATGAATTTCGTGCAGCACAGTTGACGGTCTTCCGCGGAACACAGTTGACGGTNTTCCGCGGAACGCAGTTGAAANTCACGCCCTTAGTCAGTGTGAGCTGATCTNGTTGGAACAAATTTTCTGTGCATTAGAATGGAACACCAGGCCTTCTCGCGAACAGTACTGTGAAGGACAGGTTTAACGATGCTTTAGCTCCNATTGTGATATTGTTGCACCAGCCACTGACTTTTGCGTTTAGACCGCGTAGTTACCGAACGACGCATGTTGCTTGTATGTAATCACTTGTCCTTTTTTGTTTTTAACAAAACTTGTCACGATGCCCGATCTCCCGGTGTTCTGCAACTGTTACTTCGGTGAGTTGATTTTTGTCATTTGTGCCGCATGGACTTTGTGCTGGTTGCGCATGCTTCGTAGCTTGGCCTCGTTATTGGATACAGCGCACTTGGCACCATTAAAATCAGTTTGCATGTCGTTCTTGAAGGATGCATGTGTACGTTATTGCATGTTTGTTTCCGAGATGCTGAAATGTGAAGTTACAACAGGTTTCATGCACAGAAGTGTTGATGTACAAATGAGCCTCGCGCGACTAACCTCCACAGATTTTCATGCAACTACAACTCGTTCTCACCTGGAAGATGTTTAAACAACACATACTTAAGCAAACCGTAGCAAGACGACAAGATGCTTCCATTAGTGACTGCTGGCACTTTGTCGATGCATGTCAGTAAAGTTCAGATCATTCGCGACAAGCCCAGGAGCTGCGAAAGTGGATAACAATACAGAAGTACATATTGCTGAGTGATTTTTGGTTGTTTTAAAAGAAACGCCAGTACCACCAATCAACCGACGTAACCAATGGGAAACACCAGAGAGGAAACGGTAACAAATAAATAAATCGATTATAGGACATACAAGCGCAACCAACGATATCACCCATATCAATCTTCAACACAATAGATATCAAAAGCAAAGCCTTTTTAGAGCAAAATTAATTTCCCCGACATATTTGTAGACGGCATGCTAAAATTATCGTGAAACAACAAATTTGATNAACTTACGCAAAAGAACATGCTCCAACTTGCAAAATAAAAACTAAATGGAAACNCTTTGTTGTCAAGACAGCCGTTTAACCACGGTCTTTGAAAATACTGGTGTGCTACTTGAGTCTAAATTTGTCTAAACCACTGGACTCCTAAATNACATTTAACGTCTGTTAAGAGGAAATCGCGTTATTTTATACTAAATGTACATAAACTATTACTTTTGTGATGGGGAATGCCTTTCTNAAGTTTTGAGCCATTAAAAAGAACAGACTGTTGGAATTTGGTAGAAGGCTTTTGCGAAGAAAAAGNAGAGTTTGTATTGTACTTGGTTTTGTATTCATGAATGGGATTTATTAGGACAAAACCTTCAGCTATTTGTTTGGGAACATTGTAAATTTTGTGCGTATACTGTCCATGCTCTAGGCTAGGCCATGCAATTTGCTAATAGCAAATATGTCGGCTTTTTGGTATAAGTCTCATAACCTTACAGCCGTGTGCATAACATTTGAATTGTGTATAATTAATTTACTAAGACAGGAACCCCTTAGTTGTATTCCCTTGACTAGGGAAGATTTTTTAAGCAGCCGTAAATGTTTTTAAGGATGTATGAAGGAAGATAATGCTTACGTTTGTGCAAAATACCCGTGAGTGGAGAAAGTTTTGATGTGAGGTTGTTAACATGGGAAAACCCATTAAATCGAGTTCCAAACTAAGGTACATATAGATGAAGACGGTCATTGATGAGGTAGAACGGGCAGTATAGAATGTCCTTCGCGAAGTTAATGCTCTTCGGGTCGACTTCGATGGACTATGTCGATCTGGATGAGTTCAGCCAGAATGAGATGTATCGGTTGAGTTGCAATGATGGTTTCCTCATGAGTGTGAATATACGGGTTGTAAGTCCGGCGATTCTTTACCGGGTATCTGTGTCACTGAATAAACCGTAGCAAGTGTCTCGAATCCTGCAACGACCATCAGCAGTTCGAACAAGCTTTTATGCAGGCAGGTGGACTGACTATCGTGCCAGGTCGAACCCTTGTTTGTTATCGGCTGATTCCAATCGGCCCCCAGCACAGATCGATTGTTACCGACAATCTTAGAGTTTGTCGGTGAAGGAAGATCAGGTCCGGCGGTCTCTTACGTTTCTTCATACGTGGGTCGGTTAAGCAAGTAGTTGGGCGAACACGGCGATCAAAGACAGTTAACAAGTACGAACATGAGGTCACGCCACAGAAACAAAGGGAAGGTGCTTTACCTGATACTTGCATATCGTCACTGTCTAAAAACCGAAATCTTATCAATGTCGGGGTTGTTCTACCGAATGTGAATACGCGGTACTCCGAGGAATTTTACACATAAAGTGTTGCATAAAAACTTATGCTGACTGTACCTGTGGAATCCATGACCAGAGACGAATTTGTGTTATATTTGTTCCTTAAGAATTAAATTGCCTGTGAAGTTTCTTCAACATTTTATGTAATTTCTTACGGTTTCCGAAAGAAACTACATCTTTTCAGGCATATTGTTATATTTCATCCAAACTACCGCATCAAACGCGAGATGTTTCTTCAGCATCAACTGCGCCAGTCTCGAATGGCTTGCCGATGTTACATTTTTCATATCTTGCATCATATATTAATCAAAACCACGCGATTTTGGACACTCACAATCTCATGANTTTTCGTTTGAACGGCTTCATCAAGTTCGGTANTAAGATTTAAAAGCAAGCGTATNGGTGTGTCTGCAGGTGCGTATCCAGGTTTGGTTGATGGGGGGGGAAACAAAAAGGGGCGGCTAGTACCATCGAAAGTGTAAAATAGGTTATCACCTGTGGGTACCTGGCTTCTGCCCCCCACCTGGCGATTGCCATGTGCGCCACTGCTTCAGTGAAGAACACGAGTTGATGTCTACGACGTAAGCTCAGTTTTGTTGTCCACCTGTGCAGCTCTGCATGACGCTGGCATTGGGATGCTTCATACTTATGCCGTTGAACTCCATGAACTTGCACACGTGAAATATTGTAATACATGCTGCAGCGTTAATATGCCGCCTATCTCTCTACATACTCAGCATCGGTTACATACGGCTGACTTAGAATTGTAGTGTGCGTACTTTGCTTTGTCAACTGACTTGTTGAATTTTAGCGCATTTTGTGGAGTGCTGTTTGACTTGAAAAATTCTGCACGAGACCTTTTCTCTTTGTCCGCTGAANTTTTAGTGCCTGTGTTGAATCCTTNNCAAATTCTATCTGCCTTTAACCATCGTTGTATTGGACAATTTGGCCAAATTTTCATTCGGACAGTGANTTCGCTGTTTTTTTTATGACCTGTTCAGCTTCTACTTTTCTTCTCAGACTGGAAAGAGAATGTTNGGGACGTATTTTCGTGTCGGTTTTTACGGCAGAAAATTCGGTGACCTAAATGGAGAAGAGTTCATTTACAAAGAACCAGCCATAACCAAGCTTCCGGAGATCTCTTTGCGGCTGGAGGTTTGTTACTTTAAAAACTTAACTTAGTTAGTAAGGTGCTGGAATTTCGCACTTGCGTTTTTTCCTGATTTCAAGTTGTGTTGGTGTCAATGCTGCCGCAGATGAATGTGTCAGTGCGAAATAGGCCTGTCATTTCTCTTTTAATTTTTTTTAACCCACCAAACACCAGTTATCTTTTCAATTTCCCTTTTGCAGTCGTTCTACAAACAGTGCTTTGGCCCTGGTTGTGTTGAAATGGTCAAAGATTCAAGTGCAATTGATGTTGACAGTCTTGATCCCGAGAAGGCTTACATACAAATCACTTTCGTCGAACCGTACTTTCATGAGTACGAAAAAGAACGGAGAACGTCATACTTCGAAAGGTACTCGCAATTGTTTTCGACTAAATTCGTTGGTGCATCATAAACAAAAATGTCATTGCTGTTTCTTTAGGAATTTCAACGTCTACAAATTCATGTATGCGACTCCTTTCACAAAGAATGGCAAAGCGCATGGTGAAATAAAGGAACAATATACACGGAAGACCTTCTTGCAGGTGTCAAACACCTTCCCCTACATCAAAACAAGAATCAACGTTATCAAACGGTGCGAGCCAGACACTCCGCTTTTTTCCATAGATAATTTTCTTGTCTAAACAGAGGGTTTTGATTTTAAGCGACGTTGATCAAGATAGATTCAATACTTGCTTAGTGCGGGCATGGTAGCTGCGCGTGCAGTTTATGTTGTTACTTCCCGTAACCAAGAGCAACGTATCAGTCGGTGTTTGTCAATCGATTTAGTTGGGAGGCGGTCTTAAGTCCACTGGAATCGGCATGCGAGGACGTGAAGAAGAAGACATCTCAGTTGCTGAAAGCTGTTGAGCTGAATCCTCCGGATCTTCGAATGCTGCAAGTCAATCTCCAGGGCGCTGTCCTCACCGCTGTCAACCAAGTACGTGGCCTGCACTCGCATTTTTTGCAAACTGTTAGCATATTGCTTGTGGGAAACTTGTTGTTAAGTCCTTCATTTCTGCTGACAAGTAAGCTCCTGCGCGATTGTCTTAGTAGATGTTGTTGTGTATCATCCGCGCTGGTGACTTAGAACACTACTTCGAGTAATCGCAAGTTACTATGTTCAAAGGGTCCAATGGAAGTGGCAAACACGTTTTTGACTGAAATACCGGAGGAGCCAGACTTGTGGTTGCATCACAACGAGCTACGACTTTCCTTCAAAGCTTTTGACCACGCGTAAGTTGTAGTTGGGTGTTTATGACAGGAGCCGGAACTCAAATTTCAGGCCCCTGCTCCAGCTATCTAAAGTTTCTTGGCTCCAGCTCCCGGATCCAAAATGATTTGGTCCAGTGCAAACTGAAAATTATTGTATTATTGCAATTTTGATGCTACAAATTTCATAAACGAGCAATTGAATTAAAGACAAAATTCATAACCGCCAAAATGATGATATTATTTGTGCATAAAAATTAAATTCTACAAAAACCATTCCTTGTGACTCGCTCTTAATCTAACCCAACTTTCAGGCTCCAGCTTTGGCTCCACCATCTAAAAGTTTTGGCTCCTTCTGCAATCATCCAAAATTCCTCCGGATCTTCAGCCCTGGTTATTGCCGAGTAATTATTATTATTATATCCAAGTGTATCCGCCAGAATAAACAGTATAAGTACACAGGAACATCAACAAAAAATGAACATGGGTCTGGGACACCGAAAAACCTAATGCTTTCATTCGTGGTGTTAGCGCTGACGTAACGATCCAAAAGTATTACTCGCGTCGTTTGATTATTATCCATCACACCATNACGTGTGCTTNGGTTCTGTCTGCGTGCTTTCAGTAATGAGACAGTAATTGCAGAATTTCAAAGTTTGTCAGATCCCTTTATTAACACAAATCGACAGTTTGAAGCTCCAGCCTAGAAGCGAGGTGTCAGAACTACTGTTTATGGCGGACCTGTGTCAAATTCAGTTGTGAACAGCGGTGCTTTCTAATTGCCTGTAATCCTGCTTTAGGAAGGTGTTCTGTGATGCAAATCCATCCTTGACAAAATATCTGCTGTGAAGTGAAGATTTAGTGCTGATGATGATTTACATTAGAATATTGCCAGTTGTGTGGTGCAACCTTTTGCTTGCACTCATTGTAAGCGAGCAGAAGGTGTCAGATGTGAACTCTGTTTTTACAAATCCTTGAACCAGTTACCATAAAACACCGACAATTTTTCTGTTGCATTTCAGATGTTCTTTGGCGTTGAAAAAGAACAAGTCGTTAATTAGCTCCGATCAGAAGGAGTATCACAAGGAAATGGAAAGGAATTACAACCGAATGTCCGAACGCCTCAAGGCAATGGTCAATGATCGCAGAATAGTTCGGCAAATCATTGAAGCGAACAGGTGCGTTGCTGTTTGAAAGCACTTGCGTGTGCTGTGTTGTAAAATCCTTGCAGTAGAAACCGGAATGCGTTCATGAAACTGAATTCTTGATTCGACGCAAAACCAATCAAGAAAACTATGTTGTTTGCAGCGAGCAACTGGGCTTGTGCTGATCGCCACGCACTGCAACTTTGCTGTCGCTCGACGTCGCTTCGAACCAAGTGATGCTCCTTGTTCTTCAAAATTCTTAAGATTTCTGCGTAATTTTGCAATAGAAAAGTCGTCTACTGTGATATTTTCCACCTTTATCATTTTTTGCCGCAATCTACAGTAAATTCTACCAAAAAAGCACCTTATTTAGTCCCACCGCATCGAAACAACGCTGTTTCGCACAAGATATCTCGTGTTCGTGACGTAGTGACATTAGTTAATTTCAATCGCTTCTTCCTCCACGCTGTACTTATTTCTGCGTTGGTTGATAAATGTTCTCGAACGTATGGCCGATCGTTTTCGTGCGAGCAGTAACCGCCCGCTGCAGCGCTTGTTTGTATCAAAATGCGTGATTGCTTCTTTTTTTATCTTTTATCGATCGTGACCGCAGACATATGCTGCCTTACGTGTTCCTTGCTGTGTGATAATGTGACATTGTTTGCTGCAACGATATACGTGGTGGATGTGTCTTCAAATCATACACAAGCCTCCACTACATGCTTTTCTGCACATGCGGATTACTTGTTCAGGGTCAGACGCTTGCTCTTATGTTTGTTTTCCATACTAGTATTGTATTTTCGACTTCTTTTTGTGGTCAGCAACAAACGCGCCTCTGTTGACGTCGTATCGTGTGCTTGTTTTGTGAAAATCAATCGTTATTCAGACCTTTTCTTGCCTCTTCCCGTTCTGTGGCGGGAGATGTAAGTTGTAAAACATGAAGCTAACATCAATCATCTGTTTACCACCTTCAAGCGCAAGAACTTAAGCTTCAGTCATAGAAGTGCTGTTTATCAGTCAACGGCTTGTCTTGCTTGGCGTTCGTTAAAATCACGTGACATGTTCTGACGCGAAACATCGTTGCACTTAAAGTTGATTGCAACAATACAGAAGTTTTATTCGGCGTCACAATACGTTGATCCGCGCTCCGGTTACGGCAACACTTTACAGATGTGCTCAGACGTCGTTCAAGTTAACGCAGGTCATACATGGGACAAAATCTACACAAGCGACTGCACATTTCTGTTTTTTTTCTGTAACTTTGTCTCTCTATAAAATTGCTTCAACCGCCATGGTATGGATGCAGCCCAGACACACCAGAAGTACTTGGTAGTTGCTGTCACAGCAAACATTGGTCATGTCCTTTTAAGTTATTTTATAAGACGGTTGCAATTTTCACATCGTCGCACTGTCTTTCCAAGTCGGGAGTGTAGATGATCTGTCGTCGATGCTGCAAAGAACACTCCAGTGTCATTAACCAAGAATAACTCAGTTGCTGCCTTCTCGAGTACAGCAGCACGTGTGGTGTGAATAGCCCTTTGCAGTTGGTTTCGGGGAAGCACAGACGACTTCGGGCAAACTGTCAGCATTGCTGGGGTGAATTGTGGTTAAATGTGATGAATACTTTGACAAAGTAATTGTTAATAGGAATTTTCAAAAGTTAGTTAACAATATTGGGGTTGAAAACTGTAATCAACAATATTGGAATAGAAACTTCCATTTAAATTTTTCCGTTCGTTGTCACAAGTTATCAAAATGCTTAACATGTCTTTTTCAGTACTATGATTAGCCAACGTAACAATGTAGGGAAATATTGCGTAGGATTGCTTCGAACATTACTTGTTAAGTCACAGAGAGAAGTGTTTGGCTTAACTGACAAGTGCCCCCTGGCAAGCTAAATGCAAAAATCGGGCCGCTTGTTAGCTTGTATTTTGGTATTCATTTGTTTTTTTGCAGTGTTTTCCGGTGAATTTGGGTGTTAGTATAAACATCCACTATTATTTCTCAACTTTTTTTTGAATGTTGGCTGTGAGCCCCTTATGGTGGCCAGTGGGCACCCTCCGGCCAGGTTCCCCCCCTGGTTCAAACCTCTAGTTGCGCCACTGAATCTAAGGCATGCTGTTCAGTTGAAGCTGAAGGCACACTTCAGNAGTAACCAGTGATGGAGTCAATTGTAATTGCATGTGATTAATTNCNCTTCGACAAAGTAATTGTTAATGGAAAAATTTCCAGTGCAATATAATTGTAACTGAAAATATTAATTGACTCCTTNACTGGCAGTCAGGTGCAATCAGCGTTTGCCAATTGTTACTAAGTGCCTGCACCGATTTTGAGTCGNTTCATCATTCACTCAACGCGTAGAGCTNGTCATGGCTTGTATGGTTGCACNTCGGCTTTATATTAGATTGCGAAATGGCCGCACATGCTTTATNGATGATAGTTNTACGTGATGAGCACTTACTNAGGAGATCCTGGAAATTTTGCTCAGATGATATAAAGCGTATCCAGGAATCCAGAGACATGAGCTGAGGCCAAGACACCATCCCAGAGCTTGTGCCCATTCTGGATAGACGTACGTTCGATTATACGTTAATGGTTGGTACAACGTTAACCAGTAGATGAGGACTCCCTGAAAAAAATAATGAATCACTTGTTGATTATGGCAAAGTGAGGTTGTGACTGAAAGGTTTAAAATTGCCAGACTTGACTGAATAAGTAGAAATGAGAAGAGGACTCCCTGAAAAATTAAGAAATAAATTGTTTTGCAGAAAATCGTATTATGCCCACCACACCAATAAGACGTGAGGCTACTTCATGGACATGTCCACCGGTGATGAGGTGTCTTCCACCGAAAGAGACCGGTTGCGACCCAGCAGTAACCCCTGCGCAACTGTGTTCATCATCTGGCAGCACCTTCCCACGTATATGCAACACCACAAGTTGAAACTGGACAGTAACAAAGCTGATTCGATTGTTGAGGGGCATCAACTCGATAACCTTCCGGTTCCTTCAATGCCCTGGCGTCCTTGCACTAATTTGTGATTTTGTTGCTAAATATTAATTATCGCCAAATCAACTCAACTTACATTGTTGTAGAGGAACAAGTTAAATGCTCCATGAAATAGCACCGCGTTTTATTAGTGTGGTGAGTATAAGAATATGATGTTTGTACTCACTGACATCTGGGGCATCTTAAACTGCCAAGTTCGACGGTACGATGTCAAGTTGCATCTGTAGCAGGTCGCCTTATAAGCTGATCGTGGGCGTCCGCAGGAGTTTTTCCAGGGGAGGAAACGCCGAAATTTTGCTTATCTTTTCAGGTTGCTGACGATGCAATGCTAATGTACGTTCACAAAACGATTTAGCCTTTACCCCATTAGTCTGTGCTAGTTGAATTGCAATTCTCATTCTTTTGTCTGAAATGCTTTCTACATTTCGACTATCAGGAACGCTTTTTTTATAAACTACCTAATATCCATTTTTTCGAGCACTTTCTACAAATAAGTCATAATTTAAGAATAATCAACGGCCAGAACAACGTGAGCGGTGAAAAAACAAGGTTAGACACACTCGCAAAACTGTTTCAAGCAGTGAGAAAAAGAACTACTGTAATGTTGACAACACTATCGGACAACTTATGTTAGAACACCACGCAGGCTTAAAAAACTGAGCAGATAAATTACGAAAACTCGCCACAGCAAATATAGCTTTGCTTTTAGTGCTCACTAAGGAGTCAGAACTAAACCTTAACGATAAAGACGTATTCCCACGAGTCTGCATAAATGTATTCTGACTAGCCACGTATTTTTATACTGTGTGAATAGAAGTCTGCATAAAAATCGTTTGATTAAGCTTTTCACTCGGGCACGTTGATCACAGTCTCACACTAACAATGGATTTTTCAAACTTGCAGAAGCACTGCTACAGATTTACTAATGGTTCTTTACACACAGTATAAAACTACGGTATATGTGCCTTACCGCTATCAGCAGTGGCACTGTCTCGCTGCATTATCTGCCTAGATGTCTGTATTGAACAGTCACATGCAGGGCTCCCATTCAGTGATTTAAAATAAACCCAGATTGCACACCAAACAACCCACATATGATGAAAGCCCAGAAAGCTTGTGTTACGAAGAAAAACATGTTAGTTGAATTGAAACGACAATCGAATACTGAGTTAATTATAGTTCTTC